>WNGE01000389.1_pt2 | contig 56691 bp, 50 predicted proteins | sample 5400651 | NCBI WGS metagenome assembly WNGE01 (sample SAMN13153370, study PRJNA577476) | soil metagenome | isolation source: 60 cm soil or saprolite under grassland replicate 2 | place: USA:California | collected 2016-06-15 | reverse complement strand
GCCGGCAACCCGCCGGCAAGCCGCACTCGCGGCAGGGCTGGCGGTCGCGCTGACCGGGTTCTGGCGCCTGGTCAGCCCGCTCGCGGGCGGGCAGCTGTGCTGCGACGCCGCCAACTACCTGCGCATGGCCGCCGACCCGGGGCAGCCGGTGATCCGGCCGCACAGCTCCCGCGTGCTGGTGCCCTGGCTCACCTACCTGCTCGGCGGCGGGCGAGCCACCTACCACACCATCACCCTGGCCTGCCTGGCCGGGGCGCTGCTGCTCACCTACCTGCTGGCCCGCCGTCTCGACGCGGGCCACAGCTGGTCGCTGCTGGCCATGGCCGGGCTGGCGTGCAGCCGCGGCTGGGTCTTCTACCTCTACGACCCGTACCTCTCGGACCCGGCGGCCTTCCTGCTCCTGGCCGGCAGCTTCCTCGCCCTGGTCCGCGCCCGGCCGACCTGGCTGGTCGCCCCGTTGCTGGTGCTCACCGCCGGCGCCCGCGAGCTGTTCGCCGGGATGGCCCTGCCCGTCTATGCCTGGCTGCGCGGCCGCCTGGTCGACCCGCGGGCGGCGCTGCGCAGCGCCGCCCTGCTGGCGCCGGCCGTGGTCGCCTATGCCCTGGTCCTCTCGGTCGCGCCCAGCCTGCCACCCGCCGATTACCAGCGGCCGCTCCCGACCGTGCTCGCCGGCATCCTGGACAAGCGCATGGAGCAGGACGGAGGGCTCTGGTTCGCCAGCGCCTTCGCCATGTCGCTGGGCGTGTGGTGGCCGCTCGCGGTCGCCAAGCTGCGCGCCGAGCCGATCCGCCGGCTCGCCTGGTGGCTGGCGCCGGTGCTCGCCAACTGCCTGATCGGCTGGGACTGGTCGCGGTACGCGACCTACGCCTTCCCGGTGGTGATGCCGGCGGCGGCGCTCGCCCTGACCCGCGCGCCAAGGCGCCCGCTGCTGCTCACGGCGGTGGCGGTGCAGGCGTTGCTGCCACTTGCCGACCTGGCCGCCGGCCGCCCGCAGCTCAACCACCCGGGACCGTCCCTGCCGCTGTCCCTGCTCCTGATCGTCGTGGTCGGCGTGGTCCTGGTGCCGAAGTCGCCAAGGTTCGCCCGCTTCGGGCTGACTCGCTGAAGCGAGCCAGCTCCGGGGCGCCGTGCGTACCTGACCTGGACGATCCGGGGTCCGGCGAGGCGTCGGGCATGACCGGGCAGGCGACCGTGACCACGGCCAGCCGGCGCAACGCCGTGGGGTGCCTTCTCGCGATCGGCGGGAGCGGCGCCTCCCCGACCGTCCATGTGGTCACCAAGCGGTCGCGACCTGAGCTGGCAGGGCGCCAGCCGAGCGGCTGGCGAACTCGCTATTCCCCAACTGTCGTGATGCCCTTGAACGGCGGAGAGCGGGACGCGACACTCGAACGGCACCGGCGGGCCCGCCGAGAACCTGGAGCGCGGCGACGGCCACGACCGTCGAAGGCTGTCCGAGGCCCGGGCGGCGGCGACCCGGAGCAACGAGGCGGTGGAGAGAATGGTCAAGGTCGGCGACCACGTGGTGGTCGAGTCGGAGAAGGTCGGCAGCGCGACACGCGGCGGTGTGGTGACCGCGGTCGACGGTCGGCTGCTGACGGTGCGCTGGGACACCGGCGGCGAGTCCATATTCATCCCGAGTGCCGGATCCCTGCAGGTCACCGGCGGCGAGGCCACCGCCCCCGAGGTGCGGTAGCCGGCCCTGACGCCGCCATCGGCGCTGCGGTGAAGCGCCCCCAGGGTGGCGCGACATCCCTGGCGGGGGCATGCTGGCAGCCTGGCGAGGCCGGCCACGCGCTCGGTTCCCCGTGTCCCGCCGGGTGTCGTGGCCGGCGACCTTTGCTGAAACGGTCGGTGGGCCTCCGCCGCCCACCTCCCTACACCTCGCTACTCGTAGCGCAGCGCGGTTGCCGGGTCGAGGGCGGCGGCCTGGTTCGCCGGGCCGAGACCGGCGACGATCCCGACCAGGGCGGAGATCCCTAGCGCAAGCGCTGCCGCCGGGTAGGAGACGATCGTCCGCTGCTCGCTGAGGTGGGGGACGGCGAACGCGATCGCCAGGCCGGCGCCCACGCCGAGCAGGCCGCCGATCACGCTCAGCACGGTCGCCTCGGTGAGGAACTGGGCGACGATGTCGCGGCGGCGCGCGCCGACCGCCCGCCGGATGCCGATCTCCTTGATGCGCTCGCGGACCGCGACCAGCATCACGTTGGCCACCCCGATGCCCCCGACGATCAGGCTGATCGCGGCGATCGCGGTGATCAGGCGGGTGAAGTTGGTCGAAGATTCCTGCCTGGCCTGGATCAGCGTGGTCGGGTCGCGGGTGATGAAGTCGTTGTCGTCGTCCTGGCCGAGCTGGTGGGTGGACCGGAGGGTGGCGATCACGTCGTTGCGGTAGCGGTCGCTCGCGCCCGGCTTGGCCGCCACCCTGAGCTGGTCGACCTTGGGGTCGCTGGAGACCAGCCGGCCCTTGATCGCGTTCAGCGGCACCAGCAGGTTGTCGTCCTGGCTCAGCGGCCCGAACCCGGACGCCCTCAGCACCCCGACGACCAGGTAGTGCTCGGTGCCGACGTCCAGGGTGCGGCCGACGGCGGTGCGCCCGTCGAGGCCCAGGTCCGAGGCCAGGGTGGCGCCGAGGACGCCGAGCTTGAGCCCGCGGCCCTCGGCGAAGCCGGAGAAGAAGCTGCCGCCGGCGAGCTGCAGGTCGTCCACGTTCTGGATCGCCGTGGTCGTGCCCGTGACGCCGGCCTGCACGCTGGTCGCGCCGTTGGTGATGGTGGTTTGGGCCTGCACCGCCGGCGCGACCGCCTTGACCGAGTCAAGCCGCTCCAGCGCCCGGGTGTCGGCCAGGGTCAGCGTCTTGTTGGAGCCGGTCAGGCCGGCGACGCCGAAGCCGAAGCCGCGGCCGCCCGTCACCGTCAGGGTGTTGGCGCCGAGCCGGCTGAACTGGTCGTTCACGTCCGCTGCCGAGCCGTTGCCGACCGCGACCAAGGTCACCACCGAGCCGACGCCGATGACCAGCCCGATCACCGTGAGCATCGAGCGCAGCAGGTTCGCGCGCAGCCTGCCGGCAGCGAGCCGGACCGCTTCGAGGATCACCGGTTGCCCCCTCCACCGCCGCCACCACCGAAGCCTCCGCCGCCACCACCACCGATGAAGCCACCACCACCTTGGATGCCGCCCTGCTGGTTCTGGCTGGTGGCGCCCGTGTCGCTGCCGGTGACGCCGGTGACGACCTGCTCCCCGGCCCTGACGCCGGTGAGGATCTCGCTGCCTTCCGTGGTAACCAGGCCGACGACCACCGGGCGGGTCACCGTGCTGCCGTCGGTGACCACCTGAACGGTCGGGTTGGCGCTGCTCCCGCCGATCGCGGACGACGGCACCACCACGACGTTGCGCCGGCTGGCCGTGGTCACGTTCGCCTGCCCGGTCATGCCCGCCCTCGCGCCGGTGGGCAGCTTGCTGATCAGCACGGTCACCTCGTACTGCACCACCGTGCTCGACCCGGACGAGCCCCCGGACGAGGCCGCGGCGTTGGCGATGTCGTCGACCTTCCCCTGGGCCGTGCCGCTGTCCAGGCCGTCGAAGGTGAGCGTCACGCTCTGGCCGAGCTTGAGGCGGTTGACGTCGAGCTGGCTCACGTCGGCCTGGGCGACCAGGTCCGACCGCGGGGCCAGGGTGGCGAGCTGGCCGCCGGCCCCGACCCGGTCGCCGACCTCGACCGCGACGTCGTCGACCACCGCGCCGGGCCGGTAGGAGACGAACCTGGTGAGGTCGAGCTTTCCGGTCTCGTCCAGGCTGTGGTCGGCCTGCCAGTTGATCAGGGCGTCCGCGGTGCCGCTGCCGAAGTCGCCGTCGGCCTCGCCGGGGTCGTAGCCGGCCGCCGCCAGCGCCTTCTGCAGCGCGGTGACGTCGCTACCGTCGTCGCCGTCGACGAGGTTGCGGTACAAGGGGTAGCTGGAGGGGATGCCGTAGAGCGCCTCGCCGTCGACGGTGACCAGGGCGGTGAGGGCCTTGACCGGCTTGCCCTTGGTCAGGCTCACGCTGGTCACGGTCCCGCCCACGCCTGCCTTGAGCGGCTTGACGTCTTGCTTGACCAGGGTGAACGAGGCGTCGACCGTCTGCGTCAGGGTGGTCCGGGTCGCCCTGGCGGTGGCCACGGACTGGCTCGCCGGCTGGTCGTCGCCGCCAGCGACGACCACCCAGGTGGCCGCCCCGGCCGCCACCAGGACGACCACTACGACGCCGGCCACGACCCAGCGGCCACGCCCCCCGCGGCGGCGGCTCACTGGGCCGGCTCCAGGGTGATGCTGCTGGCGACGACCGTACCGGCGCTGCCGTTGGACGAGGTCGGGTTGAAGCGCACCGCGATGGTGTCGCCGACGCCGAGGTCGCCCTGCTTGGCGGAGACCGCCTTGCGGATCTGGGTCGAGCCGTTGAGCTGCACCTTGAGCTCGCCGGCGCCGGTGGACACGGTGAGCACGCCGCCGTTGATCGCGGTGATGTCACCTTGCAGCGAGGGGCCGCCACGGCCGCCGAAGGCGCCACCCTGGCCGTTCTGGCCGTTCTGGCCGCCCTGGCCCTGGCGGAAGCCGCCGGCGAGGCCCTGGAGGTTGCCCCGCGGCAGCTTGCCCTGCTGGGACTGCTGGAACGCCTCGGCCAGGGTCTTCGGGCCGCTCGGGGCGGTGCCCCGCCCGAGGGCGAAGCCGCCTCCCAGCCCGACCACCAGGCAGACCGCCCCGGCCAGGAGCCGGTCGCGCCAGCGCGACCCTGAGGTGGAGCGGTCGTAGACCGGGACCTGGTCGCCGGTCGGGGTGATGGGTTCGTGCTGCACGCTTCGCTCCTTTGCTCAAACGGTCGGTGGGCCACCTCCCTAACGGCAAACCGGCGCGCGGCGGCGGCCCACATCGATTCGCTCCTCAGTCAGGCCGGCGTCAGCCGGCCGCCGTCGAGCAGCAGGCGCCGCTCGGCCCGGGCGGCCACCACGGGGTCGTGGGTGATCATCAGGACGGTGCTGCCGGCCCGGTGGAGCTCGGCGAACAGGTCGAGGACCTCGGAGCCGGACTGGGTGTCGAGGTTCCCGGTCGGCTCGTCCGCCAGCAGCAACGCCGGCTCGCCGACCAGCGCCCTGGCGATCGCGACCCGTTGCAACTGGCCGCCGGAGAGCTGCGTCGGGTCGTAGTCGAGCTGCTCGCCGAGGCCGACCCCTTCGAGCGTGGCCCGCGCCCTGGCCAGCCGGGCGGCGCGGCGCAGCCCCCGGTACAGCAGCGGCGTGGCCACGTTCTCGAGCGCGCTGGTGCGTGGGAGCAGGTTGAAGCTCTGGAAGACGAAGCCGATGCGCTGGTTGCGGATCGCCGCCCTGCGGGTGTCGCCCAAGTCGGAGACGTCCTCGCCGGCCAGCTCGTAGATGCCCGCGTCGGGCCGGTCGAGCAGCCCCAGAATGTTGAGCAGGGTGGACTTGCCCGACCCGGACGGACCCAGGATCGCCACCCACTCGCCGGCCGCGAGCTCGATATCGATCGCGCTCAGCACCGGCACGGCGATCATTCCACGGTGGTAGGTGCGGGCGATCGCCCTGGTCCGCACCACCGGCGGACCCGCGACCGCCACGCGGCCCGCCGGCGACCAGTCGGAGGGGACGGTCATCGGCCACGCCCCTTCGCCCCGTTGGCGCGCCGCGGCCGCCACCCGGACGGCCGCGACGCGCCGACCGCCGGTGGCTCCGACGGCGGGCAGGCGAGAGGGAACCGCTGCTCCATGCGCGCTCGCTCCTTGGCTCGCGTGACGATGGGCGGCAGTCTGCCCGCCGAACCTTGGAGCACCCTCTGAGCACACTGAGAGGTCGCTGTGAGATCCGCCCAGAGCGGGTACGGTCAGCCAGTTGCGAGGTGAGTGCGGCGGCGCTGGCGGCCTATTCCGGGGTGAGGACGGCCCGGATCCGGCGCAGGCCGGCCCCGACCGACTGCTCCTTGACGATGTGGAAGCGGCCCAGCTCGCCGGTGTTGAGCACGTGCGGGCCGCCGCAGAACTCCAGCGACTTGTCCCCGATGCGATAGACCGAGACCAGGCCGGAGTAGTGCTCGTCGAACAGGCCGATCGCGCCCTGCCGCCGCGCCTCCTCCTGGGACATGACCTCTCGCTCCACCGGCACGCCGGCGTCGATCCACTGCTGCACCAGCGCCTCGACGGCCGCGACCTGCTCCTTGGTCATCGGCGCCGGGTGGGAGAAGTCGAAGCGCAGCCGCTCCCTGGTGATGTTGGAGCCCCGCTGGAAGACGTGCTCGCCGAGCACCTTGCGGAGCGCGGCGTGGAGCAGGTGCGTCGCGGTGTGGTAGCGGATGCTCTCGTCGCTGTCGTCCGTCAGTCCGCCGGCCGCCTGCACGACGCTCTTGGACGCCTCCCGGTGCCGCTCCTCGCTGCGCCGATAGCCCTCGAGGTCGACCTCGACGCCTTCCTCGGCGGCCAGCTCCTGGGTCAGCTCAACCGGGAACCCGTAGGTCTCGTAGAGCTGGAAGGCGAGGTCGCCGGGCAGCACGCGCCGCCCGCCCTGGCGGAGCCGCGCCAGCTCCTTCTCGATGCGGGCGCTGCCGCGCGCGAGCGTCCGTTGGAAGCGGCCGAGCTCGGCGACGAGCTGCTCGGTGATCTCGGCCGAGCGCTTCTCGAGCTCGGGGTAGGTCGTGCCGTACAGGCGCACGACCTCCTTGGACACGTCCGCCCAGGCCGACGGCTCGAATCCGGCCTGATGGCAGACGCGCGCCGCGCGGCGGATCAGGCGGCGCAGCACGTAGCCGCGGCCCTGGTTGGAGGGCTCGACCGGGTTCTGGTCGCCGAGGATGAACACACAGGTGCGCAGGTGGTCGGTGAGGATGCGGAGCATCCGCTCGGCGCGCTCCGGCGGCAGGGCGCTCGCCGAGGCGCTGCGGCGGTCGGTCAGCGCCTGCTTGACCTCGACCAGCGGGTGCGTCTCGTAGACGCTGTCGACGCGGTTGAGCGCGGCCAGGGTGCGCTCCAGGCCCATCCCGGTGTCGACGTTGCGCTTGGGCAGGTCGCGCAGCTCGTCGCCGCGGCGCTCGAAGGTCATGAAGACGTTGTTCCAGATCTCGAAGAAGCGCTCGTGTTTGCACAGCCCAGGCAGGCACTCGGTCTCCGGGTCCTCGTCCGGGCAGGGCGCGCCGCGGGTGTCGACGAAGATCTCGGTGTCCGGCCCGCACGGGCCCTCGGGGCCGACCGCCCACCAGTTGTGCTCGGCACCGAGGTAGACGATGCGGCGCCGCTCGATCCCGAGGGAGCGCCAGACCGCGGCGGCCTCCTCGTCGCGGGGTGCGTTCTCGTCACCTTCGAACACCGTCACCCAGAGCTGGTCGTGCGGGATGTTCAGGTGCTCGGCGCCGGTGAGGAACTCGTAGCTCCAGGTGATCGACTCCTGCTTGAAGTAGGCGCCGAGCGACCAGTTGCCGAGCATCTCGAAGAAGGTCACGTGGGTCGCGTCCCCGACCTCGTCGATGTCGTCGGTGCGGACGCATTTCTGGTAGTCGACCAGCCTGTCCCCGCTCGGATGCGGCTGTCCCAGGAGGTAGGGCACGAGCGGGTGCATCCCGGCCGTGGTGAACAGCACCGAAGGGTCGTCGCTCGGCACCAGCGAGGCACTCGGGATGACGGCGTGCCCTCGCTCGGCGAAGAACGAGAGGTACATCGTGCGCAGCTTGTCGGCGGTCAGGACACCCAAGGCGCTTCACCCCGCGGGATGGATCGGTGGTCACCCGACCCGCAGTGTACGTGCCGGCCTTTCCCGCCCTCGAACCATTTGACCCGCCTGCAGCGCCCGGACGGAAGCCTCTGTCCTGGAAAGAGGTGACATGACAGCCGTACCGAGGCAAAGGGAGAGTGGGCTCGCCTGTCGAACGATGGAGGTGCGGGGGCGCAAGGCACCGCCCTCTGCTGGTTGGGAGCGCAGTGGCGGTCGAGTTTCGCGTCCTGGGCGCCGTCGAGTTGCGACGGGAAGGCCGCGTCGTTCCCCTGGGTGGGCCCAAGCAGCAGGTGTTCCTGGTCGCTCTGCTGCTGCGCGCCAACCAGCCAGTCCTTCTGGACTGGCTCGTCCAGGCACTCTGGGAGGACGAGCCTCCGGCCTCGGCCGTGGCGAACCTTCGGACCCATGCGTCGGCGCTTCGCCGGGCACTGGCGGGAGCGGACGACGTGCGCCTGGTTGCCGAGCGTAGGGGCTACCGGCTGCAGGTGCCTCCGGACGCGGTCGACGCCGCCGTCTTCTCGCGCCGGGTGGCGCAGGGCCGGGAGGCGCTTTCCAAGGGGGATCTCGAGGTCACGGTCGGCGCACTCGACCAGGCGCTCGGACTGTGGCGCGGACCGGCCGCGGCGGGTCTGTCGTGCCCGCGAATCCTTGCGGGCCACCTGGCATCGCTCGAGGATCAGCGGCTGACCGCCGCCGAGGACCTCGCCGAAGCGTGGCTGGCACGCGGTGAGCATGCCGCGGCGGTCGCCGTGCTCCGCGGGCTGGTCGCCGAGCACCCGTTCCGGGAGCGGGCGTGGAGCCGGTTGATGCTCGCGCTGTACCAGTCCGGCGATCCCGCGGCGGCGCTCGACGCCTTCGTCACGGCACGCGCGACCATGGTGGACCAGCTCGGCATGGAGCCGGGCGTCGAGCTGCGGAAGATGCAACAGGCGATCCTCACCAACGATCCTGCGATCGCTCCTACGGAATCCCGCCACGACGGCTTCCGGCGCGCCGTCCGTTCGGCGAACGCGTCTCCTCGTGGCGAGGCCATCGCGATACCCCGCCAGCTTCCACCAGGTCCAGCCCACCTCGCTGGACGCGGCCGGGCGTTGTCAGCGGTGCGCGCAGGACTCGCAGCCGACGGAGCTCGAGGCATGACCGTCGCCGTGCACGGGGCCGCCGGGGTCGGCAAGTCGGCGCTCGTCCTGCGTGCCGCACATGCGGAATCAGGCCGGTTCCCCGACGGCCAACTCTACGTCGACCTGGCGGCGGCCGACCGACTCACCGGAGCCTCGCCCACAGCGACCGCGGCGCTCGCCTGGCTCCTTGGTGCGCTGGGCGTTTCCCAGAGCGACGTCCCATCCTCCTGCGACCAGGCCGCGGCCAGGTTCAGGTCGATCCTTGCCGGTCGCCGCATGCTCGTCCTGCTCGACAACGCCGTCGACGAGCGAGGGCTGCGCCCGCTGCTGCCCGCCGGCGGCGCCTGCGCGACCTTGATCAGCAGCCGCCGCATGCTGGGTGCCCTGGACGACGTGACCCATGTGCAGCTCGGTGTGCTGCCCATGGCCGACTCGACGGCCTTGCTCGGTCGGCTGGTCGGGGCGGACAGGGTCGCCGCGGAGCCGGAGTCCGCGGCCCAGATCGCCCTGGCGTGCGGCTTCCTGCCGCTGGCGTTGCGGATCGCGGGCGCCCGGCTGGCCAGCCGGCCCGACTGGCCGCTGCGCCGGCTTGCGGAGCGGCTCGCCGACGAGCTTCGTCGGCTCGACGAGTTGCAGTACGGCGACCTCTCCGTGCGGCAGTCCATCAGGTCGAGCTACGACCCGGTGCGGGCGACAGATCCAGTGGCCGCGCGAGTGTTCAGGCTGCTGGGCCGGTTGCGCGACACAGAGGCGTGCCCCTCCGAGATGGCCGCGCGGCTCGGCATACCCTTCCCGCTCGCCGAATCCGCCCTGGAACGGCTGACCGACGTTCGCCTCCTGGAGAACCCGGCCCCCGGGCGCTACCGCATCGAAGCGCTGCTCCGGCTGTTCGCCGCCGAGCAGGCCCGCTTCGAGGAGGCCGCAGTGGCCGAGTCGTGTTGCCCACCGCCACGCGCCGGCTCGCGGGCCGAAGGGAGTCGGCGTACCACCACGCCGACGACGCGGTCCGCCGTGACGTAGCCGAACCGACGGGAGTCGACGCTGGCCTTGGCGTTGTCCCCGAGCACGACGAGCCGACCGGCGGGGACGGCCGCGGCAGGGCCCGCGTCGCGGGCCCACGCGAGCTCCGGCGGCACGGGATCGCCGGGTATCGCCACAGCCCGCTTGATCACCCAGAGCCGTCGAGCAGCCCAGGCTGGGACCTGCGGTGACGGCCGGTCCGGTGGCACCGCCGGGTTCGCCACGACCACCACCTGATCGCGGCGAACCGCGGAGAGGCGGGCTCGGCGTACCAGCACCCGATCGCCTGCACGGTAGGCGGGCTCCATGCTGGCACCCTCGACGGTGACCACCACGAAGCGTCGCCGCACCACCACCAGCGCAAGCGCCGCCATGGTCACGAGCGCGATGCCGGCCCCGGCCGCCAAGGCGCCGGGCATCAGCGTCCCTCGCGCGGGCCTGCCGGCACCGCCGGGACCGGGTCGGCGCGGTACCCCTCCGCCTGCAAGGCGAACAGCCGTGCATAGACCCCTCTCGCGGCCATCAGCCAGGCGTGGTCGCCCTGCTCGACGATGCTGCCGTCGTCCAGCACGACGACCAGGTCGGCGTCACGCACGGCACCGAGCCGGTGGGAGATGAGCAGGCTGGTCAGGCCGGCGCGGCAGGTACGTAGGCGGGCGTTGACCTCGTGTTCGGCCTCCGCGTCGAGACCGCTGCTCGGCTCGTCGAGGATCATGAAGTCGCGCCGGTCCCGGAGGAACGCACGAGCCAGGGAGAGCCGCTGCCACTGCCCGCCGGACAGCACCACCCCGGTCGCCGGGTCGTCCTTGTCCCCCTCCGTGAAGAACATGCGGCTGAGCAGCGTGTCGTAGCCCTGTGGCAGCGCAGCCAGTGTGCCGTGCACACCGGCGCGGGTGGCCGCCGCTTCGATACGGTCCCGGCGGCCGGCCTCACCGAGGTCGCCGAGGGCGATGTTCTCGGCCCCGGTGAGGTCGTAGCACATGTAGTCCTGGAACACCGCCCCGATCCGCGCGCGCAGCTCGTCCGGTGCGACGTCGCGCAGGTCCACGCCATCCCAGAGGATGGACCCTCTGGTCGGGTCGTAGAACCGGCACAGCAGCTTGACCAGCGTGCTCTTGCCGGCCCCGTTCCGTCCGACCAGCGCGACCGTGCACCCGCTCGGTATGGTCAGGTTCAGCCCTCGAAGCACCCAGGCGTGCTCGTCGCTGTACCGGAACCAGACGTCCCGCAGCTCGATGCCCCGCTGGAGCGGCGGCACCGGTCGCGGTCGGCCGGGGACGGGCAGGTCCGGCTCGGATCGCCCAACCGCCAGGTAGTGGTCGAACATCAGCAGCGCTTGATGAGCCTGTGCCAGCTCGCCCACCATGCTCGAGAGCGCGCCCTGCACGCCGGCGACGGCGGCGACGAACAGCGACACGTCGCCGACCGTGAGCCGTCCGGCGCGGGCGGCCTGGACCGTCCAGATCAGGCCGGCGCCGGTGGTCCCGGCGGCGAGCAGGCCCAGGCCGCCCTGAATGGCCAGCTCGCGTCGGTCCATTGCCCGCTTGGCCGCGTTGGCCGTGCGTCGCTCCACGATCATGCGGGCGCGCAGGAACGCGCCGCTCGCGAACAACCGGATCTCCTTGGCGGCCTCAGCGGTGCCGAGCAAGCGGGCGTAGAACAGCTCCCGTCGCTGCGCCGGGCCGATGCTCCAGAGCATGCGTGCTCGGCGGCGGCCGAGCGCGAGCTCGGCGATCAGCGCGGGCACCCCGGCCACCAGCACCGCGCCGGTCATGGTCGGGCTCAGCAGCGCGAGCGAGCCGATGAACCCGGAGAGCACGAGCGCGCCGCGGGCCACGCTGAAGCCGCCGTCGACCACCTGGTTCGGTGCGATGCCGGCGGACTGCTGGGCGAGCTGCAGGCGGTCGAGGAAGGTGGGGTCCTCGAACCTGGACAGGCCTTGGAACCGTTCCACGGCCGCGAACAGCTCGTCCTGGGCGAGCAGGCCGACGGACCGCTCCATCTCGCCGCGCAGGTATCGGATCGTCTGGGGCACCACGACGGCGGCGACACCCGCTGCCGCGAGCGCACCGCCGAGCAGCACCACGGGGGCAGGCCCGGCCGTGGCGGGGCTGACAAGTTGGTCGAGGATGAGCTTGGTCAGCCAGGCCGCGGCGACCGGAACGGCCGCGCTCATGAGGGTGAGCAGCAGGTAGAGCAGCAGCGTGACCCGAGCCGCTCGCCAGGTGAGCGCGACCGCATGGACGGCACCTGTGATCGTGGCCCGCGGCTGCCCACTTGCCGCGGCGTGGTTCCCTTCCGAGGCGATCATGCCGGGGTCGCGGCCGGGATCGCCTCCAGGTCGGCTCCGCTTGCGACCACCGCATGGTGCTCGTCGAGGAGGCAGAAGGCTGGAAACGTGGCGACCTGGAACGCCGCGGCGACTGGTCCGAACGGAGCCTCCACCACCACGTGAGCGGCCTGGGACAACAGCCTGACCATCGCCGCCGCCGCTTCGTCGTCCGCCACCACCACCGCGAGCGCCCGCCGGCGACCGTCCGGCAACAGCCCCGCGGAGCCGACGAAGCCGGAGAGTTGCCGCTCGCAGGAGGTGCACCCGGGGGTGAAGAACCCCACCAGGGTCCCTGCGACGAGCAGGTCGCGGGACACCCGGCCGCCGTCCGTCGTGACCGCCGTGAACGGGCTGACCATGCTGCCAGCCGGAAGGATCGCGGACATCCAAGGTCCGCGTCGGCTGAGCACCTCGCCGTGCTCGCGCAGGCGCTTGATGACGCCCAAGGTCAGGATCAGGTCGATCGAGCACAGCAGCCCGACCAGGACCACGGCCGCGGCCAGGTACCGCATGGCTCCCCTTCCTCAGCGAATCCCTCGACGAACGCCCACGCCGGAGCCGGGAAGCGGCGCGACCGGCGTGGCGTGCCACAGGTAGGTGAGATCGTCGTAGGCGACGACCAGGACGGCTGCGAGCGCTCCCGAGGCGACGGCGACCACGACGCCTGCCGGGTGCGAGGCGGCGGGCCGCTCGAGGAGCGCGCCAAGCGCCCCGGCGACCACCACCACACAGAGCAGGGTGTTGCGTACGAGGTGGGTGATGCCCAGCGGCGCGGCCGAAGCGCCGAAGCACCTGCACGGCGCCCGGACCCCTCGCCGAACCGCGAGCACGATCGCCACGGTGAACGCGCCGAGCAGGCTGAGCGCGAGGCCGAATCCCGGAAGCACCCCCCACGGCAGCGCCAACAAGGCTGGGATCGCCAGCTCGACCGCGACCACCGCGGTCACGACCGGACGCTCCCAGCGCCGTGGCAGCAGCCGCATCGCCCGCACCGAGCCGGCAAAGGCGACCAGTGCGGCACGGCTCCGGAGCTTGCTCATCGCCGAGGCGAGGAACACCACGCCGATGAGGCAGCGGCAACCTATGAGGACGTACGTCACTCGGCACCCCCGGGAGGCGGCAAGGATCGTGGTGGCCGGTCGTATCGACCAGGCCCGCTCACGACGATGTCGGCCTCACCGATAACCTCGCCCGGAAGTGGCGCCAGCCTGCTGCTCCGGTCAGCAGAGTGGGCGCTGACCCGAGCAACTGTTGTAGCAGTAGATCTGCCCGGTTCCGCTCAGACAGCAGTACCGCTTGTTGGCGCAGGGCCCCGGACAGGTCTCCCACCAGCAACTGTCCGCCGCTGCATGCATCTTGGGAGCCACTCGGCTGAGTAGCCGGTCGCCCCATGTCTCCAGCACCTTGACCACTCTTCCAGCCCTCCACAGGGAGATCACCTCGTGGAGGCAACCATAGGCCGCCGAGCTACACGGGAAGCTACGCGTCCGCTACACGCGACGGCATACGTACCCAGAGCCCGCGGGTCGTCAGCGTGCGCCGGCTGGCTGTGACCCGTTCAAGCTCGGCCCCGAGCACCATCCCATTGATGGCGGCACGGCCCTGGCGCCCACCTCGAGCATTGTCCGCCGAGTGGACCACCAGCGCGGATAGGTGGCGGGCGTGCCGCACGGCATAGGTGCAGCCGGGCGCATGAACTACCACGAGGTGCCGGTCCGTATTCGTGGGCGCGGCTGACCGGTCAGCCGCCCTGACCGACAGGCCACCGCGAAAGGAGCTCAGGATGCTTCGGCGTACCACGCTGGCCATGGCGCTGGTGGCAGGTGCGCTCCTGGCCGGGCTGGTCGCACCCGCCAACGCCAGCCAGGACGATCGCCTCACCGTGCCCCGCAACGCCACCTTCACCAGGGTTGCCACCACCAGCTACTGGTTCACCCCGGAGGGGAGCTGCACACGCAGCAGCGGCGGCAGCATCTTCTCCCCTCCCTACACCTTCACCGTCACCGCCAAGGCCGTGTACCGAACCGTTCCCGGCGCCCCCGGGTTCTACCAGTGGACCCAGTTCCAGTACCGGCTCGACGGGATTCGCCTCGGCGACCACAGCAACGTCAACGTCCGTCTGTACGAGGCCGGCACCCTCAAGTTCGAGGACAGGTCGCCTGACAACGTGGACCCCGGCTACTGGCACTACGTGCTGCCCAGCTCCCCGCCCATCACCAGAGCCACAAGCTCCGACTGGATCGAGTTCGAAACCATTTTCGACCTCGCGCGACGCAGCGACCCGCGCTGCACCGCCCGTACAGGGCGGGCCTGATCAGGTCCCAGGCCGCCGTGGCCGGCGTCACCCGACGCTTGGGCGCGGCGGCCAGCTCCACCCTTAGAAAATCGGGGGGATTCCCCTGTTCCGCCGCAGGTCAGGCCGGCCGTGGCCTCCCGGCTCGTGGGTGCGGAGGGGTTATGTGGACCCCAACTTGCCTGTGTGATTGTTGCCCGGCACTGGCGGGGCGGATCATGAGGCGTTGGGTGATGCTCAAGAAGGTGGTGCTCCACCCTGGTCGACGAGATCCAAGTCCAGGGCCGCCACGCGATCATCATGCCTGTGTTCCGGGCGCCAACCAGCCAGCCCATGGTTCGGACAACGTACGGGGTCGGTGGAGATGATGGGACTCGAACCCACGACCCCCTGCTTGCAAAGCAGGTGCTCTTCCAGCTGAGCTACATCCCCGTGCTGAGCTGCGGTTTCGTTCCGCAGTATCCAGCGCTATCACCGCGACTCAAGAGCACGATAGCAGCAACGACCAGACCGGATGGTGTAGATGGTCGCGTTGGTCACCAGTTCTGGAGGGACTCGCGGAGGATGGTGGCCAGGGCTTCGTGGGTGACCTGGAGGGGGGCGACCGCGAGCAGGCGCTGCTGCTGCATGGCTCCCTCGACCAGGTTGGGGATGTCGCCCTCGTCGTAGCCGAAGGCGACGATCCCGTCGGGGACCTCGATGTCGCGCATGAGCTGGATCAGCACCTCGGGTAGGGCGGCTCGCCCGTCGCCGGGCGGGTCGGTGCCGGCGAGCAGTGCCGCGGCGCGCAGGTGGCGCTCGGGTGCGGCGGGGAAGGTGTAGCGCAACGCGGCGGGGGCGGTGACCGCGACCGACTGGCCGTGCGGGACCAGTGGCTCCTTGACCGCGTAGCCGGCGGGCCGGTAGTCGCGCACCATGCCGGCGATCGGGTAGCCGTTGGCGTGCGGGATGTGGACGCCGGCGTTGCCGAACCCCATGCCGGCGAAGGTGGCGGCCTGCAGCATGTCGGAGCGGGCGTCGAGGTCGTCGCCGTTCCACACCGCCCGCCGGAAGGACCGCGCGACCAGCGTGAGCGCGCGCTCGCACCAGAGGTCGGAGACGGGGTTGGCGCCGCAGTAGGGGACGCGCTGCTCGGGGCGCTTGCGGGGGAAGGCGGCGAACCAGCGCGCCGTGTAGGACTCGACCGCGTGGCAGACGATGTCCATGCCGGCCGAGGCGGTCACCGCCGCAGGCAGGGTCAGCGTGTTCAGCGGGTCGATGACCGCCAGCGCCGGCCGCAGCCGGGGATGGCTGATGCCCGACTTGAGGCGCAGGCCGAGGATGTCGAGGATGCACACGGTCGTGCTCTCGGCGCCGGTGCCGGCCGTGGTCGGCACGGCTACCAGCGGCTTGAGGGGCCGCGAAGGCGCGCGGCCTCCGCCCACCGGCTGGTTGACGTACTCCATCACATCGCCGCCGTCGGCGGTCAGCAGGTTGATCGCCTTGGCCGTGTCGATCGAGGAGCCGCCGCCGACCGCCAGGAACCCGTCCCAGTCGGTTCGGCGGGCGAACTCGGCCGCCTGGCGCAGGCTCTCGTCGGTCGGCTCCACGTGCGCCTGGTCGTAGACCTCCGCCTTGACGCCGGCCGCCGCGAGCAGGCCCCGCACCCGCTCCGGGATGCCGGTCGCGGCGACGCCCGGGTCGGTGACCACCAGGATCCGCTCGAGGCCGAGCTGGCGCAGGTCGAAACCGAGCTCCTCGGTCGCCCCGACGCCGAACTTGATGGACGGCGCCGCCCAGGTGAAGACGGTCTCGTTGCTGAGCTCGACCATCGCAGGCTCCTCGGTCTCGGCGCAGGCCAACCGGCCCGACAAGGTTCGCGCCAGGCCTACCACGCCATCATGGCCCACCTCGAAGCGCTTCAAGCCACTTGACGGCCTCTACGAGCATTGCGGTCGGCGCCGGTCCCGGGCAACTGGGACCGGCGCCGACCGGCAAGCCTGAATCGAGGAGTACTACGCCTGGACGGTCCTGCTCATGCCGCTCGGCACCTCGCGCTCCTGCAACCGGGGGCTGACCCAGGCGCCGAGGATGGCCGCGGCGCCGGTGGTGAGCACCGCCATGGTCGCCATGTAGGCCGAGATCGCGTACCCGCTGTGGAAGGTGTGCAGCAGCCAGGCCGCGATCAGCGGGGCCGGCCCGCCGGCCACGACGGAAGCGAGCTGGTAGCCGAGCGACGCGCCGCTGTAGCGCAGGCGGGTCGGGAAGCTCTCGGCGATGAACGCCGCCTGCGGCCCGTACATCATGTCGTGGCACACGATCGAGAGCACCACCGCAAGCACCACCAGAGCGCTGGTGTTGGCGTTCAGCAGCCCGATATACGGGAAGGCGTAGACCAGGACCGCGAGCGCGCCGATCATGTACATCCGCCGCCGGCCGATGACGTCGGACAGGGCAGGGCGAGTTACCGTCGCTCGACGGCTGGCGCGGCCGGGCGGTGGGCGGAGCGGCGGCGGGGTGGTGCCAGGAGGCCCTCGGCCTTGAGGGCGGCGAGGGCGAGGCGGGGTAGCTCCTCCGGCGTCTCGACGGCGACGTAGCGCGGGCACCAGGCGGGGGCGAACTTCCTGTTGAAGCGGTAGAGGGACTCGATCTGGAAGGGGCCGGAGAGGCGCCGCAACAGCCAGCGGGCGGCGCGCAGGCGCAGCGGGCACTCGGGCTCGGCGCCGGCCGCGAGGATCGCGCGCAGGAACGAGAAGTTGAGCGACACGCGGCGCATGCCCAGCTCAGGGAGGCGTCGGGCGGCCTCGACCACCAGGAAGTCGTTGAGGATCGACGGTGCCTGCCGGTCGCGGCGCATGACGTCGAGGCTGGCGCCGTCGGCGCCCCAGGGGACGAAGTGCAGGAAGCCGCGGAGCCGGCCTTCGGCGTCGCGGGCGGCGACCACGACGGTCTCGTCGTCCCTCGGGTCGAACAGGCGGCCGAGCGCCATCGAGAAGCCGCGCTCGGCGGCCTGGCCGCGCCAGCCGTCCGAGAGGGCGCGCAGCGCGGCGGCCGAGTCGGGGTCCAGGTCCCGGGAGCGGCAGACCAGCGAGGTGAAGCCGGCGCGGCGCGCCCGGTTCCAGCTCTGCCGGGCGATGCGGCGCGCCCGGCCGTCGAGGGTGAACCCGTCGAGGTCGAGCACGGCCTCGTCGCCGAGGTAGACCACGCGGAACCCGGCCGCGGCGTAGGCGCAGGCGGCCTCGGCGCCGCAGCCGAGCACCGCGGCGATGCGGCCCTGGGTGGCCGCCTCGCGCACGAACGCGCGGACCACGGCCGGCCAGTGCTCCCTCGGCCCGAGCGGGTCCCCGGCTGCCAGGGCCACCGTCCCGACGGGACCGTACGCGACCAGCGCCTTGCCTGCCCGGACGGTGGCCCGGTCGTCGCGCAGGGCGAAGTAGGCGAGCGCGTCGTCGGAGGCGGCGACGGCGGCGGTCAGGCCCGGGTCCAGGACGCGGCGCACCAGCGCCGGCGCCAGCGCGCGGGTGCCGACCACCAGCGCGCCGACGTAGAAGACCGCGGCCACCGAGGTCGGGAAGACCTGGCCGAAGCGCCCGTCGAGCACCAGGCCGGTTCCGAGGCCGAGCGCCATGCGCGCGACCTCTCCGATGGCGGCGGCCGGGGACACGCCACCCACCACGTGGTGCCTGCCGCTGACCAGGCCGAGGATGCCGTAGCCGGCGGTGACCGCCACGGCGCCGAGGGCCGGCTCCAGCAGGGCGCGGCGCCCGCGCGGGCCCAGGCGCGCGGTGAAGCGGCCGCCCTGGGTGAGCAGCAGCGCGGCGAGGAAGCCCTCGACCAGCGCTTCCTCGAAGTCGAGGCCCTTGGTCAGGTTCAGGACCACGCTGCTGGCCAGCAAGGCGATGGTGGCCAGCCAGGCTGCCCGGCGGCGGCGGCGCAGGCCGCCCGAGAGCAGCACCAGGCCGATGCCGGCCGCGGCGGTGACCACGGTGGCGCCGTCGGAGACCAGGCCGGGGACGAGCTGGTCGAGCAGCCGGAGCCGCTCCCGCTCGGCGGGCAGGAACGCGGAGACGAGGTTGAGCACCCCGGCGAGGAGCACCAGCACGGCGGCGATCCGCGGCGCGTGCACGCTCCACGAGCGGCGCACGGGCGAGCTGGCTGCGGCCAGGGTTGGCGTCTGCGGCAAGACCACGAGGTCGGGCGGTACGGCCTGCGTGCCAGCCATCTGCTCCCGTCCTCCGCGGTGACGTTCCCCCCTTCTACAACGGCGTCGTGGATGAGCGGTCGATGAGAGCCCCGGACCCTGTCCACGCCGGTCGAGCGGCCGCATACTACGGCTTCATGGCGCGAACCGAAGCATCGCGGCCGTGACGCCGAAGCTGCGCCGGCGCCTCTCCGTGAAAGCATGCCCGAGCGCCACCCAGGATGGTCGTGGCGAGCAGCACCGGGGCCTTGTCGAGGCGCACCAGAGCGAGGAGGAGCCGTGGGGAGCAGCGCGATGGAGGCGCTGGTACACCGCTTCTATGCCGACGTCTGGAACCGCTGGGACGACGCGGCGCTGGGCGATCTCCTGGACGAGGAGTTCGTCTTCCGTGGCTCGCTGGGCGACGAGGTGCGGGGGCGTGACGGCTTCCGCGGCTATCGCGACAAGATCCGGAGTGGCTTCCCGGACTTCCACAACGAGATCGTCGAGCTGGTCACCGAGGGCGAGCGTGCCGCGGCCCGCCTGCGCTACAGCGGGCACCATCGCGGCGCGATCCTCGGCGTCGCGGCCAGCGGTGCGCTGATCACCTACGACGGGGCCGCGTTCTTCACCGCGGAGGGCGGACGCCTGCAGCGGGCGTGGGTGCTCGGCGACGTCGAGGGCCTGCGGCGGCAGCTCGCGGCGGCCACGCGGTAGGGCTGGGCAGGAGCCCTCCGGTCCCCACGCAGCCCGTCCGGTCGCACGACGCAGGATCCGGACGTTCCGCTACCGCGTGGGCCGCAAGGGTTCGCGGCGGCAGCCTCGGCCAGGAGCGCTACGCGCTCGGCGCCTCGTGCCAGACGCCCTCGTCGAGCGCGGCACGCTGCTGCTTGCGGCGCACGACGTAGGCGAGCCCGCCCGCCATGGCCAAGAGGAACACCAGCTTCCTGCCCCGACGCGCCTTGTGCTCGTGCTCGAACTCGTGGCTGTGTTCGGGCACGGCCTCGCCATCGTGGTCCTCACGCTTCCGCGCCATCTGGGTTCCTCCCTGTAGGGAACGGCGGCTGTGAGCGGGTGGAGTGTAATCCTCTCGCGCGCGTCAGGCGCCACTTGCCCGGAACGGGTCTCAAGCCTGGTCTGGGACGACCCGCTCCACCCCGTCGAGCAGGCGGTCGAGCTCCGGCCACCAGCGGCCGCTGGCGAGGCTGGCGAGCTGCCCGCCGACCTCGGCCGGGGTGCCGGCGGTCGGCAGCACCCGGCTGGGCGCGGCCCGGTGCAGGAAGCCGAGGTACCAGTGGCGGCGGGTGGGGTCGAGCTCCTCGGCGTCGAGCACGAGGTAGTAGTCGGGCAGCTCCAGGTCGCGGGCGCGCCAGCGCGCCAGGGTCTCGCCGACCGCCACCTCCAGCTCGCCTGCGACACCTTCGGCGTCGAAGCGCCGCACCCAGGCGCCGGCGACCGCCTCCAGGGGGTCGGCGTCGTGGAGCAGGTAGGGGAGCCGGGTGCCCTGCGCCGCCCGCCAGGCGGCCGCCGCACGATCGAGCGCCGGCTGCTCCGGCTCGACCAGCACGGTGCGCACGTTGGCGGCCCGCTCGAAGGCCTGAAGGCAGGCTCGCGCCCGCTCGCCCGCGAGCGCCACCACCGTGGTCGAGACGCGCTGCATGGCGCCATTTTGGACCGCCCGGGCCGTGCTGGTCTCACGGCTTGCCTCACTATGGAGTCAGCCGTGCTCCTCGGCGGCCATGCGGTCGAGCAGTGTGGGGAGCTGCTCCCGCAGCAGCTTGCCGCCCCAACCCTGGCCGAGGATGTCGCGGACGGTGAGGGCGGGCGGGCCGCCGGCCGCGAAGCCAGTGTGCTCGAGGCGGAGGCGGGTGCCGCCCGCGACCGGCTCCAGCGTGAAGGTGACGGTGGTGACCGGCATGGGCGGGTCGCCCTCCCAGCTCAGCGCGACCCGCCTGGGCTCGGCCAGCTCGAGCACCTGGCAGCGCACGATCCCGCTCCAGTTGGCCTGGGGCTCGGCGCGGAAGGTGAAGCGGTGGCCGACCCGTGGCTCGAAGTCGTTGGGCATCAGCCAGTCGGCCAGGGCCGCGCTGTCGGTCAGGGCGGCCCAGACGCGCCTGACTGGGTGCGGGTAGACGACCTCGTGGACGATCCCGTCGCCGGTCACTGTCACTGCTCGCCCTCCTTCGACGACCTCGGCGGCCGGGCGACGCCGCGAGCCTGGCGGGCGACTCGCCCCGATGGTGGCGGCTCCTTGTCCAGGCGCGCGCCGAGCGCGGTGAGGCGCTCCTGCCAGAAGCGGTCGTAGGTGGCCAGCCAGTCGCGGACGTCGCCGAGCCGGTCGGGGTGCAGGCGGTAGCGGCGCTCGCGGCCGCTGCGGCGCTCGTTGACCAGCCCGACCTCGAGCAGGACGCGGAGGTGCTGGGAGATCGCCGGCCGGCTCACCTCGAACGGCACGGCGAGCCGGTTGACCGGCTGCTCGCCCTCGGCCAGAAGGTCGAGCAGGCGGCGCCGCAGCGGGTGGGCGATGGCGCTGAAGACGTCCTCGGTGGCGTGCTGGGCTGTCCTGGTCATCCCCGTCGTCCTGCCTGGCGAGCCGCCGTTTGATGATCCCGGGCTGCTGTCGGTGTTGACGTGTAAGCTATCACTTACCTATCATCCCGGCCAGCGCCGGGAACCGGTGCGGGAGCATCCCGCAGAGGAGGGTGGACCAGTGACCGTGAAGCAGATCGCGCTCGTCTCCGTCCCCGTCAGCGACCAGGACCGGGCCAAGGCCTTCTACACCGAGACGCTCGGCTTCGAGCTGCTGGCAGACAACCCGTACGGCGACGGCCAGCGCTGGCTCCAGGTGGCCCCGAAGGGCGCCGAGACCGGGCTCACGCTGGTCACCTGGTTCGAGACCATGCCACCTGGCTCGACCAAGGGCCTGGTGCTGGAGACCGACGACGTCGACGCGTCCTACCAGGAGCTCGCCGCCCGCGGCGTGCGCTTCAACGGCCCCGTCGAGCAGCAGTTCTGGGGTCGCTACGCCACCTTCGACGACCCCGACGGCAACGGCTGGGTGCTACAGCAGTCGCCCGCGCCGAGGCCGACCGCCTGAGCGACCCGGTCAGGTCGCCTGCCGCTCAGGTTCGGGACGAGCGGCGGCGACTCGACAAGGCTCGTCCGGTCGACGCCTCGTAGGATCCAGCAGACCGCCAGGTCACCAGTGCGTGCTGCCCGGCGTCGACTGGACGAGCAAGAATGGGTAGGTACCGACTACTGGGCCGCGCCGCCAAGCGGCGGCTGGTCGCCGTGCTGGCCCTGAGCTGGGAGCGCCATGGCCGAACCGCCGGAGTGGAGTCATCCCGCCCTGCTCGAGGCGGGCCGGGGCACGGTGGCACCGGACTGGATCGACTACAACGGCCATATGAACGTGGTCCACTACCGTGCCGCGTTCGACCTCGCCAGCGACGTGCTCTTCGCCGAGCTGGGGTTCGCGCCGGACCACTACAACGCGCGCACGGGCGCGACCCTGATCGTGCTGGAGGAGCACACCCGCTACCACGCCGAGGCGACCGTCGGGGACGAGTACCGGGTGCTCGGCCGGGTGCTCGGGCACTCCACCAAGAAGCTCCACTACCTCTTCTACATGGAGAACCTCTCCCGACAGGGCCTCGCCGCCACCCATGAGGAGATCGCGTTGCACGTGGAACTTGCCCGGCGGCGGTCGAGCCCGCTGCCGCCGCAGGGCCTGGCCAGGATCGAGGCGCTCGAAGCGGCGCAGGCAGCCCTGCCCCGCCCGACCGACCTCGGCCGGGTGATCTCGCTCTAGAGGCGCCGCCCGGCCTGTCCGGGTCCGCGCAGTGGACCACCGAAGTGGTCGAAGGCGCCCGGGACCAGTACCGTCTCTGTGCCACCCGGTGAGTTCACCGCACCATGCGGGAGGGGTCGCGAATGGCGGAGGTCGTGTCGCTGCGCGAGGCCGTCGCCGAGCTGGTCCACGACGGCGACACCGTCGCGCTGGAAGGGTTCACCCACCTCATCCCCGTGGCTGCCGGCCAGGAGATCATCCGCCAGGGCCGGCGGGGCCTCACCCTGGTCCGGCTGACGCCCGACATCGTGTACGACCAGATGATCGGGGCGGGTTGCGCCCGCAAACTGGTCTTCTCCTGGGGCGGCAACCCGGGCGTCGGCTCCCTGCACCGCTTCCGCGACGCGGTGCAGAACGGCTGGCCGGTGCCGCTGGAGATCGAGGAGCACAGCCACGCGGGCATGGCCAACCGCTACGTGGCGGCCGCCTCCGGCCTGCCGTTCGCGGTGCTGCGCGGCTACGTCGGCACCGACCTGGTTGCGCACACCCCCACGATCAGGCCGATCACCTGCCCGTTCACCGGCGAGGTGCTGACCGCTGTCCAGGCCCTCGACCTGGACGTGGGGATCGTCCACGCGCAGCGCGCCGACCGCGAAGGCAACGTGCAGCTCTGGGGCATCACCGGGGTGCAGAAGGAGGCGGTGCTCGGCGCGCGCCGCTCCCTGGCGACCGTCGAAGAGGTGGTGGACCAGCTGCAGCCCAAGCCCGGCGCGATGGTGCTGCCGTCCTGGACGGTGAGCTGCGTCGCGGAGGTGCCCGGCGGCGCCCATCCCTCCTACGCGCAGGGGTACTACGAGCGCGACAACGATTACTACCGCGCCTGGGACCCGATCAGCCGTGACAGGGACGCCTTCACCGAGTGGCTGTCCACGCAGGTCCTGGCGTCGAAGGCGGCCACGTGAGCGGGCAGCAGACGGCCGCGCAGGCGGCGCGGCGCGGCGACTGGACCGCCGACGAGATGATGAGCGTCGCCGCCGCAAGGGCGCTGCGCGACGGCACCGCCTGCTTCGTGGGCATCGGCCTGCCGAGCACCGCCGCGAACCTCGCCCGCCGCACCCATGCCCCCAGCCTGGTGCTCGTCTACGAGTCCGGCACGATCGGCGCCAAGCCCGGCTGGCTGCCCCTTTCGATCGGCGACGGCGTCCTGGCCGAGACCGCCGACGCGGTGGTCGGCGTGCCCGAGGTCTTCAACTACTGGCTGCAGCCGGGCCGCATCCAGACCGGCTTCCTCGGCGCCGCGCAGATCGACCGCTTCGGCAACATCAACACCACCGTGATCGGGCCGGACTACCGCAACCCGGCGGTGCGCCTGCCCGGCGCCGGTGGCGCCCCCGAGATCGCCGCCTCCTGCCGCGAGGTGATCGTGATCGTGCGGCAGAGCCGGCGCACGTTCGTGGAGCGCGTCGACTTCGTGACCTCCTTCGGCTACGGCGGCGGCCCGGGCGACCGTGAGCGGCTCGGGCTCAGGGGCAGCGGCCCGGTCCTGGTGATCACCGACCTCGGCGTGCTGGAGCCGGACCCTGGCACCTGCGAGCTGACCCTGACCAGGCTCCACCCTGGCGTGGAGGTCGAGCGGGCGCGCGAGGCGACCGGCTGGGACCTGGCGGTCTCCAGCCAGGTCGAGGCCAGCCCGCCGCCGACCGCGACCGAGCTGGACACGCTGCGTGCCCTCGAGGGCGCCACGAGGAGGCAACCGTGACCGAACGCAGCCTGCACCTGCCCGACCGGCTCGCCGTCCCCGGCTACCGTCGCGACGTCGAGGGGGCGCACCCGCCGCTCCTGTACCGCGACTACAAGTCCACTGTCCAGCGCGCGCCGTCGCGCCCGCTCACCGTGCTGCCGCACACGCTCACCGAGGTGACCGGGCCGCTGCTCGGCGACGGCCGCGTCGGCGCGCTGGACCACGACCTGACCAGGCAGCACCCCGGCGAGCCGCTCGGTGAGCGCATCATCGTCCACGGTCGCGTCCTGGACGGGGACGGCCGCCCGGTCCCCCACACGCTGGTAGAGGTGTGGCAGACCAACGCCGCCGGCCGCTACGCCCACGCCCGCGACCAGCACCCCGCCCCGCTGGACCCGAACTTCACCGGGGTGGGCCGCTGCCTCACCGACGACCAGGGCGGCTTCCGCTTCATCACGGTGAAGCCCGGCGCCTACCCGTGGAAGAACCACCCCAACGCCTGGCGACCGGCACACATCCACTTCTCGCTGTTCGGCCGGGCGTTCGTGCAGCGGCTCATCACCCAGATGTACTTCCCCGGCGACCCGCTGTTCGAGTTCGACCCGATCTTCAACTCGGTCGGGGACCAGCGGGCGCGGGACCGGCTGGTGTCCAGCTTCGACCTGTCGGAGACGGTGCCGGAGTGGGCGCTCGCCTACCGCTTCGACATCGTGTTGCGCGGCCCTGAGGCCACCCCGGTCGAGGACCTGGAGGGGCACAGATGAGCCGCCCGATCACGCCGTCGCAGACGATCGGCCCCTTCTTCTCGCACGCGCTGCCCTGGCCGGACGGCCCCTACGTGGTGGCCGAGGGCACCCAGGGCGCGATCTGGCTGCGCGGCACCGTGCTCGACGGCAACGGCGAGCCCGTCCCCGACGCGCTGGTGGAGAGCTGGCAGGCCGACCCGGACGGCCGCTTCGACCACCCGGACGACCCGCGCGGCGCCGTCGACGGCTTCCGCGGCTTCGGCCGCTGCCACACCGACGAGGCGGGCCAATGGGCGATCCTCACCGTCAAGCCGGGTCCCGTGCCAGGGCCTGACGGCACCGTGCAGGCGCCCCACGTCGACCTGTCGGTGTTCGCCAGGGGGCTGCTCGACCGGGTCGTCACCCGCGCCTACTTCCCGGACGAAGAGCAGGCCAACGCCGCCGACCCGGTGCTGGCAGGGATCACCGATCCCACCGCCCGCGCCACGCTGGTCGCCGCCACGACCGACGACGGCTACCAGTTCGACGTCCGACTCCAGGGGGACCGTGAGACCGTCTTCTTCGCCGTCTGACCGGCCCGGCGAGCGGGAGCGGGGAGGCTCCTCGGCCCCCCGGACCGCCGGGGGCGGCGGGGGGCTCTTCGACGCGGTGCTCGCCCGCGGGCGGGTGCGCGAGGCGGTGAGCGACCGGGCCTGGCTACAGGCGATGCTCGACGTGGAGGCGGCGCTGGCGCGGGCACAGGCACGGGTCGGGCTGCTGCCGGCCGAGCACGCCGAGGCGGTCACGCGGGCCTGCCGCGCGGACGCGTTCGACCTCGGCGCCATCGGCGCGGCGGCCGCGGCCAGCGGCAACCCGGTCGTCCCGCTGGTGCGCGCCCTCACCGATGCGCTGCCCGGCCCGGCGGCCGGGGCGGTCCACAACGGCGCGACCAGCCAGGACGTGCTCGACTCGGCCGCCATGCTGGTGGCGCACCGGGCGCTGGGCCCCTTGCTGGCCGACCTCGAGGCCGCGGCGACCGCCGCCGCCGGTCTCGCGGAGGCGCACCGGGGCACGATCATGGCGGGCCGCACCCTGCTGCAGCAGGCGCTGCCGGTGACCTTCGGCCTCAAGGCGGCCGGCTGGCTGGTCGGGCTCGACGAGGCGGCCCAGCGACTCACGGAGCTGCGCCGCACGCGCCTGGCGGTACAGCTCGGCGGCGCGGCCGGCACCCTCGCCTCGCTCGGCCCGGCCGGCGGCGAGGTGCTCGCCGCCCTCGCCGACGAGCTCGGCCTGGCGGAGCCGGTGCTGCCGTGGCACACGGTGCGGACGCGCGTGGCGGAGCTGGCTGGCGCGCTCGGCACGGCCGCCGGGGTCGCCGGCAAGGTCGCCCGCGACGTCACCTTGCTGGCCCAGACGGAGGTCGCCGAGGTGCGCGAGCGCGGACTGGCGGGGCGGGGCGGCTCCTCGACGCTGCCGCACAAGCGCAACCCGGTGGCCGCGGTGGCGGCGCTCGCCTGCGCCGAGCAGGCGCCCGGCCTGGTCGCCACGCTGCTGGGCGCGATGGTCCAGGAGCACGAGCGCGCCGCGGGCGCGTGGCACGCCGAGTGGCGCCCGCTCGGCGACCTGCTGCGCGCGACCGGCTCGGCCGCGGCCTGGCTGCGTGACTGCCTGGAGCGTCTGGAGGTGGACCCTGAGCGGATGCGGCACAACCTCGACGCCACCGGCGGACTGCTGCTGGCCGAGCGGGTGACCACGGCGCTGGCGCCGGATCTCGGCCGGCTCGCGGCCCACGAGCTGGTGCAGCAGGCGTGCGCCGAGTCGCTGGCGACGGGGCGGCCGCTGGCCGCGGTGCTGCACCACCGGCCAGAGGTGCGCGACCTGCTCGACCAGGGGGAGATCGAGCACCTGCTCGACCCGGCCGGCTACCTCGGCAGCGCCGACGCGTTCATCGAGCGCGCGCTGCGTGCCAGGCGCTCGGCGCCGCCGTCCGGAACGCAGGAAGGACCCTGATCGATCCACGCGGCGTCGACCGGTCGACCCGAAGCGGCTGGGCGCCGGCTGTGAAGAGGGATCGATCACCATCTCTGGAGGGAGGAACCGTGACCGACGCCAGCAAGGACACCGGGATGACCGTGCGCCGGCAGGTGCTCGGCGACGAGCACGTCGACCGTGCGGTCGCGGGGACGACGGCGTTCTCCGCGCCGTTCCAGGACTTCATCACCCGCTACGCCTGGGGCGAGGTGTGGGCGCGACCCGGCCTGGACCGCCGCACCCGCAGCGCCGTCACGCTGGCCGTGCTGACCGCGCTGCACTGCGAGAGCGAGCTCGCCGTGCACGTGCGCGCCGCGCTGCGCAACGGGCTGACCGCCCAGGAGATCGGCGAGGTGCTGCTGCACACCACGGTCTACGCGGGCGTGCCGGCGGCCAACACGGCGTTCGCGATCGCGCAGCGGACCCTCGCCGAGGCCGGGGTCGCGCTCGACGCGGCGGAGGCGCCGACCGAAGGGTAGCGCGCCTACCCATCTCGGTATCTGGCTAAACTTCTCTACTGAATTGAATGGATCGAAGTTCTTAATCATCTAGAGTCCCTCCCGCCGCCGGCAGCGAGCCGGCGCACACACGAGGGGGGCAATTTGCAGCAAATACTCCGACTGGGGCGACGGACCGTCGCCCTGGCCACGTTCCTTGCCCTGGTGCCGTGGGCTGCAGCGCTCGCGGACCCAGGGGTCGAGCCGAAAGAGGTCAACGTCTCGCTCGCCCCAGGGGGCAGCACCGACGTCAAGAAGGTGGTGCACACCCCGCCGATCGTTCCGAAGCCGGACATCTACTTCCTGGCGGACACCACCGGCAGCATGGGTCCGGCGATCGCCAACGTGCAGTCGAACGCGACCAGCATCCTCAGCACGGTCGACGGCGCGGCCAACGACCCGCGCTACGGCGCCGGTGACTACAAGGACTTCCCGTTCGGCCCCTACGCCTACAAGAACGGCTTCTCGATCCCGGGTAGCGACGACAACGGCGCGGGCGCGACGACGGCGATCAACGCCTGGTCGGCAAGCGGCGGCAGCGACGGCTCCGAGGCGAGCCTGTTCGCGCTCCACAAGCTGATCAGCGCGGCGAGCTTCCGTGCCGACGCGACCAAGATCGTGGTGTGGTTCGGGGACGCGCCCGGCCACGACCCGGTCTGCTCGGCGATCAGCGGTGAGCCGGACGTCACCGAGTCGTCGGTGACCACCGAGCTGGTCAACGCCGGCGTCAAGGTCATCGCCGTCTCCATCGACACCGGCTTCTACCACAGTGGGCTCAACGACGACCCCACCTCCAACGCCGGCGACTACTCCGGCACCTGCCCCATCGGCGGGACGCCCAACCAGGCGGACCGGATCGCCGCCGCGACCGGCGGCGCGGTGTTCACCGGCGTCGGGCCGGACGAGGTGTCCAGCGCCATCCTCAAGGGCCTCACCAACCTGCCCGTCAAGGTGACCCCGAAGGCCATCTGCGACCCCGGCCTGACGGCGACCTTCGTCCCCTCGGACCTGACGGTCACCAGCGGCAGCGACGCCGTCTTCACCGAGACCATCGCCCTGGCGCCTGACGCGCCAACCGGTGACCTGCACTGCACCGTCGACTTCCTGCTCAACGGCGAGCCGGCGGGCGACGCATTCGTGCAGAAGGTCAACCGCGTCAACCGGCCGCCGGACTGCTCCAAGCTCGCCGCGAACCCGCCGACGCTGTGGCCGCCGAACCACAAGTTCGTGACGGTGACAGTGAGCGGCGCCACCGACCCGGATGCTGACCCGCTGACCACCACGATCAGCGGCGTCACCCAGGACGAGCCGCTCAACGGGCTCGGCGACGGCGACACCGCGCCGGACGCCGCCTGGGTGCCCCTCCACTCCGACCAGGTGAAGCTGCGCGCCGAGCGCAGCGGCACCGGTGACGGACGCGTCTACAAGATCGCGGTCACCGTCTCCGACGGCCACCTCACCTGCACCGGAACCGTCACCGTGGGCGTGCCCCACGACCAGTCCGGGCCGCCGGCGGTCGACTCCAGCCCGCCGTCGTACAACTCCTTTGGCCCGTAGGCAGCACGAGCTGTAGGGGGAGCATCCCAGCTCCCCGCATCCGCTGACGCGAGGGGGCGCCCGCTGCACGGGCGCCCCCTCGTCGCGTCGAGGGGCCTACTGGCCGTCCGACCAGAAGGCGTAGGTCGCCGTGTAGGGCACGCCGACGGACTTGTCGCTGGCGGGGTCGCAGGTGCCGCCGTTGGGCGCGACGCCGCCCTCGGTGAAGAGGCGCTGGATGTAGTCGACCGTGGAGAGGGTGCCGCTGCCCGCGTTCGAGGTCGCCTGCAGCAGCAGCCAGGGGATGTCCCTGTCGGGGTGGGGGGCCGGCACGTTCACCTTGACCGCGCCGGTCACCTTGCTGCCGTCGAACAGCTCCCAGGTGGGCCCGGCGTAGTGGATGCCGATCTGCTTGCCGTGCTGGTAGAGGGTGGCGGCCGGCTCACGGAAGGTCCACTTGCCGGTGGCGGCGTCGCAGTCGTAGATCTGCGCGCCCTTGCCCAGGGCCTTGAGCACCTGCCGCTGCCCGGCGGGGGGTTGCAGCTCCGGGGGCACGCCCTGCGACCTGGAGTCCGATGCGACTGCTGCGGATGCGGGGCTGGCGGCACCGAGCAACGCCGCGAGCAGCAGCGCGAGCAAGGTGGCGAGCAGCGGACGCCTCATGGCGACCTCCTTGGACGGCGGCCCTGACGGTAACGACCGCGCCGGCGGCACAGGGAGCGACCACCGTGACGAGAACGAGTGACCTGGACCGGATGGCACGATGCGTCGCAGCGGAGCATTCTGCACCTCTGTGCCCGAATTGTCATTTCTGCTGATCTGCGATGTACCGGCCGCCGTGCCCACCGATCACCGCCGCCAGACACGACCGCGGACCCGTTTGGGTCCGCGGTCGTGCCGGGGCAGTCCGGGAGGAGCGGCTACGTCTGGCTGGCGCTGATGGCGGCGTCGGCGAGCGCGCGGACGCTGGGGATCACGGTGGAGCCCCGGCCGGCGGCGGCGACCGCCACCGCGCCGTCGAGGACCACCTGGAGCTGGGCGGCGAGGTCGGCGTGGTCGTGGGCGTGGGCCATCTTGGCCAGGTCCTCGAGCAGCTGCCGCAGGGCCATGCGGTGGTTGCGGATCGCCCGCTGGGCGGGGTGGTCGGGCTCGCTGCGCAGCTCGGAGGCGGCGTTGTCGACCAGCGAGCCGCGGAAGTCGTCGCTGGCGAACCAGCCCTCGAGGGCGTCCCAGAGCGCCGCCAGGCGTGCCCGTGGGTCGTCGCCGTGCTGGTCGATCTGCTCGGTGAGCCAGTGCAGCCAGTGGGTGCTCCACTGTTCGATGGTGGCGGCGACCAGCTCGTCCTTGCCGCCGAACTGCCGGTACAGCGTCATCGGCGCGACGTCGGCGTCGGCGATGATGCGGTTGACGCCCACGGCCTGGATGCCCCTGTCGTAGAACAACCGCGTCGCCGCATCGAGGATGCGCTCCCGTGGCCTTGCGGCAACGGTCGGCTCGCTGAGACCCATCTGACCTCCCCGCTTCGTCTCAGGCAAGAGAGAGTGAACGCTCTCGTTTTGCCAGTATGGCGCCGCTTCGGCCCAGAATGCAAGGGTGCAGTCTGCAATCTTGCGGAATGTTGGCTTGCATGCGCCAATCGCGTAGACCACGCTGATCATACGAGTCGGTGCGATGCCGACCCGTACGGCGGGAAGGCAGCGGGACGAGCCCGCGAAGGGAGGTGGGCAGGGTGGCGGCGGCACGGCACGGCCCGACGGTACGGCGTCGGCGGCTAGGCGCCGAGTTGCGCCGGCTGCGAGAGGAGGCCGGGCTGACCATCGAGCGGGTGGCCAAGAGCCTGGAGTGCTCCGACTCGAAGATCTCCCGCATCGAGAACGGGCAGGTCGGAGCGTCGCCCCGCGACGTCCGGGACATGCTCGAGCTGTACGAGGTGGCGGCGCCGCAGCGCGAGGCGTTGATCGAGATCGCCAGGGAGGCGCGGCAGAAGGGCTGGTGGCACGCGTACGGGGACGTACCGCAGGTGCCTGCTTACATCGGCCTTGAGGACACCGCGACCACACTCCGTATGTATGCTGCTCTGCTGATCCCTGGGCTGCTGCAGACCCGCGACTACGCCAGCGCGGTGCTCCGCGCCCTGCAGCCCGGCCTCGACGCCGAGGAGTTCGAGCGCTGGGTCGACCTGCGCATCAGGCGACAGTCGTTGCTCGACCGCGCCGACGCGCCAGCGCTGTGGACGATCCTGGACGAGGCCGCGCTGCGCCGTCCGGTCGGCGGACCGCAGGTGATGGCCGAGCAGCTCCGCCGCCTCGCGGAGGCCGCCGGGCGGCCCAACGTGACCCTCCAGGTGCTGCCGTTCGGGGCCGGCGAGCATGCCGGCATGGACGGCGGCTTCACCATCTTCGGCTTCTTGCGCTCGGCCGACTCCGACGTGGTCCACCTCGACAACACCACCGGGGACCTCTATCTGGAAAACCCCGAGGAGATTCAGCGTTACAACGAGGTGTTCGAGCAGCTCCACACCGCGGCGCTCGGAGCCGACGAGTCGCTGGCCCTGGTCGTCGCGCTCGGCGGGTAGCCGCGGTAGCTGGGGAGATCTCCGCCTGGGAAGCAAGAAACTTAGGTAGAGGAGATTTTCTCCCTATTCCCGCTGAAGTAGACTATGGATTCCTGCTCGGTCGGGGGCAGCTGCTACTGTCTTCGGGCATCGGCCGAGGTTCACCCAGGCCAGGCCGGCCAGCAACTCCCCCGCAAGAATCCCAGGAAGGGGATGTGGGATGGTGGACCTGTCCCGCGCAGTGTGGCGGAAGAGCACCCAGAGCTATGCCAATGGCTGCGTCGAGGTGGCGCTCGTCGACGGCCATGTCGCGGTCCGCGACTCGAAGAGCCCGAGTGGGCCGGTGCTCGTTTTTACACCCTTCGAGTGGACGGCGTTCTTGGGCGGAGTGCGCGACGGGGAATTCGACCACCTGTAAGCATCGCCCCGCCGCGGCACCGCAGGCACGAAGACCGAGGGGACCGGCGCGCGGTCCCCTCGGTTTCTCGTCGGTCGCCGTCGCTACATCGCGATCCGTTCTGGCCTGCGCTCGAGCTCGGTGCGCGGCTTCAGCCGGCGGAGCTCGCCTCGCAGCGGCGCCCTGGGCGCCTCGACCTCGGCTGCCTGGCCGGTGACCGCGGGAAGCTCAGGAGCGGTCTCGGGCGCACAGGCGTGCCCGCTGGTCCAGGGTGCGCCGCACTCGCCGCACACGTGCCGCGCGGGCCGGTGCTTGACCGTCCGAGGCCCCTCGAACAGCCAAGCCGGCAGGAGCGGGATCGCGAACATGGCAATCAGGGCGGCCAGGCCGGCCCATGGGATCTCAGCCATCGTGGTCCTCCTCGACGAAACGGCGCCCAAGCTCGCAGGGCGCTGCCCGCGCGTCTCGTCGGGATGCGTTCCATCTGACCGACACGCGCGGTGCCCGAGTCGCCATCGAGGGCTCTTTTCGTTCACCGGCGCCGGGTAGCCCCTCATGGCGCGGTCAAACGCACTGACCGCTCCTCACGGGACATCACCTGGCCCTCGCCGTGGCCCGGCCACCGGGCGGTCACCCTGCGCCTACCTCTCGGCCAGCCCGGTCGAGTAACGTATCCTCCACTTCCGGACACAGCCGACAAGCAGGCATGCCCGCACGTCCGCAAGGGAGGGGATGTTCCATGCTCGACCGACGCCTACGAGCCACCGCCGCCGTCACCGCGGCGCTCGCCATGCTCGCGTTGCTGCTGGCGCCGGGCGGCGCCGGCGCCTCGTTCGGCCGCGGCAGCGGCGCCGGCGACCGCGGGCACGTTCGCGCGCCGCTCGTGATCGGCCACCGTGGCGCCAGCGGGTACCGCCCAGAGCACACCCTCGCCTCCTACGAGCTGGCGATCGAGCTGGGCGCCGACTACATCGAGCCCGACCTCGTCTCCACCAAGGACCACGTCCTGGTGGCGCGCCACGAGAACGACATCTCCGGCACCACCGACGTCGCCAGCCACCCGGAGTTCGCCGACCGCAAGACCACCAAGACGGTCGACGGCAACGCCATCACCGGCTGGTTCACCGAGGACTTCACCCTTGCCGAGCTGAAGACGCTCCGCGCCAAGGAGCGCCTCCCCGACGTGCGCCCGGCCAACACCGCCTTCGACGGCCTCTACCAGATCCCCACCTTCCAGCAGGTCATCGACCTGGCCAAGCGGCACCACGTGGGCATCTACCCGGAGACCAAGCACCCGACCTACTTCCGCGGCATCGGCCTGCCCCTCGAGGAGTCACTGGTCGCCACCTTGCGCGCCAACGGCTACCGGGGACCGAACGCCAAGGTGTTCATCCAGTCCTTCGAGGTCGGCAACCTGAAGCGGCTCGACCGCATGACCGACGTCCCGCTCGTGCAGCTGATCGACGAGGTCGGCAAGCCCTACGACTTCGTCGTCTCCGGCGACCCGCGAACCTACGCCGACCTGATCAAGCCGGCCGGCCTGGCGGAGATCGCCGGCTACGCCGACGGCATCGGGCCGAGCAAGAACCTGATCGTGCCCCGCGACGCGCAGAACCGCCTCACCCACCCGACCACGCTGATCCGCGACGCCCACAAGGCCGGGCTGGTGGTCCACCCGTGGACCTTCCGACGGGAGAACAACTTCCTGCCTGAGGACTTCCGCCAGGGCAACCCCGCCAGCCCCGTGTACCTCCAGGCGACCGGCGACTTCCCGGCCGAGCTGCAGCTGTTCTACAAGCTCGGGGTCGACGGCGTGTTCAGCGACAACTCCGACGTCGCCGTCGCGGTCCGCCACCGGGTGTTCGGCTGACAGCCCGCGGTCCGGGGGGCCTATGGCTCCGCTCCATGAGCCCCCCGGACCCCCTGATCCCCGGGGGGCTACCGCTCCGCTCCATGAGCCCCCCGGACCCCCCGGGGCCAGGGGCAGCGCTTGGGTTACGATCGGCCAGCATGCCCTCGTTGCTGAAGGAGGCGGGGCACGGTGGTCTTCATCATCTGGGCGATCATCGCCGGGCTGATCATCGGCTCGATCGCCAAGCTGTTCGTCCCCGGCCGCCAGAACATCCCCATCTGGCTGACCATCCTCATCGGGATCGCGGGCGCGCTGATCGGGAACTTCCTGGCGGTGGTGCTCGGGGTGCGCCACACGTTCGGGATCGACTGGATCAGGCACAGCCTCCAGGTCGCAGCCGCGGTCGTGCTGATCATGCTGGTGGTCCCGGCATGGTCACGGAGGACGCCCGGCTGACAGCTCGCTCTGGGGGGAGCTACCGCGCCACGGTGCCCGGCGCCGGCTCGGCGACCTCGTCGGGGTCGGTGACGGGACAGCCGAGCGACGCGAGGATCGAGCGTGCCCGGTCGAGGTGCGCCACCCGGTCGAGCCCGAGGGGAGAATGCTCGCCAGGGGCAAGGTGACCGCCGAGCTCCTGGTGGGCGCGGGCCAGCTCCCACGGCATGGTGAGCCGCTCGGCCTCCCTCGCGGCCCGTGCCCAGGCTCGGCGGGCGGCGCCGCGCCGCCCCTCGAGCTCGTGGTGGCAGCCGAGGCAGGTGAGCGCACGGGGGCGGGCCATCGGGAAGGAGCGCGCGTAGCGGCGCAGGCGGCGTAGCCCGCTCGCGGCGGTCGCCCGCAGCTCGGCCGGGCCGGCGCCGACGGGGTCGCCGCGCGCGAGCAGGGCAAGGCAGACCTCGGGAACCCCGGCATGGGCCTCGATGGTGTACTGGGCGAACGAGGGGTCCTGACCGACGAGGCCGTCGGCGCGGCGGACCGCGTCCCACGCCTCGGCAGCTCGGCCCGCGGCGAGGTGCCAGCGGGCCGCGGCGACCTGGAAGCGGGCCGCATCGATCCTGGCCACGTTCATCCGCAGGAGCCGGGCGGCCTCGTCGAGCAAGCTGGCCAGCGCCGCGTCGGTGGGGTCCGTGCGCAGCCGCGACTCCATCTGGATGAGCAGCCCCCAGAGGTGCGCGACCGGGTCGCGCCGCTCGCGGGCCGCCGCGGCCGCCTCGGCCGCCATGGTGGCCGCCGACTCGAAGCGGCCCGTGAGGTTGTGGCAGACGGCGCCGATGAGCAGCACCTGGTCCGCCGAGCGGTGCAGCCTCGCACCGCTGCCGGCCTGCAGCGCCTTGGCGACCCTGGCGTCCAGCGCCGCCCAGTCGCCCACCCCGAGCCAGTAGAGCCCGCCGACGACCTGCGTCCAGGTGATGGCGACGGGGTCGCCGCAGTGGTCGGCGCCGATCACCGCCGTACGGACCAGGCGATGACCGGCCCGGTGAAGCCCGGCGATGCCGAGGGTCATCCCGAAGCCCGCCGTGGCGATCGTGACCAGCTCGGGCCGCCCGGACCGCTCCGCCTGGCCGAGCCCCCACAGCGTGAGCGGTAGCAGCGCCGTGCGCTCTTCGAGCACCCAGTACGCCTCGGTGAGCCGCCAGCAGACCGCGGCGCGCTCCGCGGCGCGGGCACGCCGCTCGGGCCGGCGCTCCAGCGGACCGCCCGGGCGGAGCCGCCCGAACGGCCGCTGGAGCGCCTGGCTGGCCAGCAGGTCGAGCCATCCCAGCCGCGACGTCGGCACCGGGCTGCCGAGCAGCGAGAGCACCCGCTCGAGTTGCTCGCGGGCGGCTCCTGCCTCGCCGAGCTGCATGTGGGTCTCGCCGAGCAGGCGGTGCCAGCGCGCCCGCTCCAGCACCGGCAGCCGGTCGCGCCCAAGGGCGGCGGCCAGGACCGCCTGCGCCTCGCGGAACCAGCCCTTGCGGTAGTACAGCGGCCAAAGCCGCCCGAGGTGCGCGTCGAGCCGGGCCGGCTCCGCGTGGGCGACCAGCCAGTCGGTGGCGGCCCGCAGGTTCTCGACCTCGGCATCCAGCGGCTCCAGGGACCCGGCCCCACCCTCGGGGGCACCGCTCCCCGGCTCCAGGCCCGCCGCCGCGGACCTCGCGGGCCCCACGGACCCGGCGCCCGCCGGGGCGGCCGTCCCCGGCTCCACGGACCCGGTCGCCTGTGGGGCGGGGAGCAGCGAGGCGAAGTACCCGGCGTGGCGCTCCCTGGTGGCGCGCTCGTCGGCCGCGTCGGCCGCCAGGCGCTCGGCGGCGTACTTCCGCAGCAGCTCGTGCATGCCGTAGCGGCCGTCCTCGCCGACCTCGACCAGGGACTGGTCGACCAGCCCGCCGAGCAGTGGCAGGGTGGCGCCGGCCACGGCGGCCGCCGCGTCCAGGTCGAAGCCGCCCCGCAGCACCGAGAGGCGGGCGAGCACGAGCCGCTCCTGGTCGGTGAGGAGCTGCCAGGACCAGTCGACCACCGCGCGCAAGCTGCGGTGGCGTCGCTCGATATCGGGCGAGCTGGTCGCAAGCAGGTCCAGCCCGCCGCCGAGCCGGTCGGCGATGGCGGACGGGGTCGCCGACCGCACCCAGCGGGCAGCCAGCTCGATGGCCAGCGGCACCCCGGCGAGCAGCCGGCAGAGGCGGGCGGCACCGCCGGCATCGGTGGCCAGGCGGAAGCCGGGCCGGACCAGGCTCGCCCGCGCCTCGAAGAGCCGCACCGCCTCGTAGCCGGTCGCCGCCTCTCCCGCCGCCGGGTAGGGCAGGCCGGGCACCTCGACCAGCCACTCCGCGCCGAGACCGAGGCGCCGCCTCGAGGTGGCCAGGACCTGCACGCCTGGCGCCCGCAGCAGCAGCTCGGCCACCACCTCCGCGGCGTCGCGGAGCTGCTCGAGGTTGTCGAGCACCAGCAGCAGCTCGCGGCCGGCGAGATGGTCGCCGAGCAGCTCGAGCGGGTCGCGCGGCACCGCGAGCGAGACCCCGAGCGCGGCGGCGACGGTCGCGACCACCAGGTCGCGTTGCCCCTCGGCCCGGCTCGGCTCGGTCCCGACGAACGAGACGAAGGTGACCCCGTCGCGATGGCTGCCCCGCCGAGCGGCGGCGACCTCCAGCGCCAGCCGCGTCTTGCCGATGCCGCCGGGACCGACCAGGGTCACCAGCCGGCAGGCTGGGTCGTCGAGCAGCTCGCGGAGCCGCGCCAGCTCCGCCTGCCGGCCGACCATCGCGGTGAGCGGCTGGGGCAGGTCCGTGCTCGCTCCGCCCGCCGGCCGGTCCGGGCCGTTCAGCGGCTCGCCCAGCGCGGCGAAGCCGCCGCTACGGGCGATCTCGTCGCGCAGGGCGAGCGTCGCCGGCGACGGCTCGGCCGCCAGCTCCTCGCGCAGGACGTAGCGGCAGGTCTCGAACTGGGCGAGGGCGGCGCCGCGCTGACCGCGCTTGGCCAGGAACCACATCAGCGCGCGCTGGGCCTCCTCGTGCAGCGGCTCCAGCCCGATCAGGCGGCGAGCGACCTCCACCCCGGCCGCCGCGTCGCCGCCGTCACGCGCCCGGCGCACCGCCTGGTCCATCAGGGCGAGCATCGCCGCCCTGCTGGTGGCGCGGCGCGCCACCAGCCAGTCGTCGAACAACGGGGCGCCGGGGAGCTCGAAGCCGTCGAGCAGGTCCCCGCGGCAAAGCTGCACCGCGGCCAGCAGCTCGCCGGCGTCGACGTCGGCCGCGGCTCCGGCGAGCCGCTCCACCTCGAGAGCGTCGACCCAGACCGGCCGGCCGGGCGCGAGCGCCAGCGCCTGGCGGTCGGCGTCGACTTGACCGGGGAGCGCCCGGCGCAGCTTGGTGAGGACCAGGCGCAGGTTGGCCCGCGCGGTCGCCTCGGGCAGGTCGCTCCAGAGCAGCCCGGCGAGCGCCGAGCGCGTTTGCGCCGTGCCGGTCATCGCCAGGTAGACGAGCAACGCCGTCGCCTTGGCGGAGGCCAGCTCCACCAGTGGGCGTCCGTCCATGGCCAGCTCCACCCGGCCGAGTGCACGGACGCGAAGCTTCTGCCCCATCGTCGCCCCTGCAAGAACCTTAGCGCGGTTGCGCCCTGGTGCCGAGCCTGGCGCGATTGGGAGGGTCGGGAAACGCCGGGGAAACGGTGCGCACACGCTCGCTCCGTATGGTCGATCCGTCCAGCGTCGGACCCCTGAAGAGGAGACACCATGAACGACGCACGGCACTGGCGCAGCGACCTCCCCGACGTGGAGGTCGGCGGCGTCGGCGTCCCCGAGTTCCTGCTCGGCCGGGCGGACCTGCCCGGCGACAAGGCCGCCCTGGTCGACGGGCCGAGCGGCCGCACCCTGACCTACCGGCAGCTCGCCGCCGGGGTCGAGCGGGTCGCGGCGGGCCTGGCCGCGCGCGGGTTCGGCCGCGGCGACGTGCTCGGCCTCTACAGCCCGAACCTGCCCGAGTACCCGCTGGCCGCGTACGGCGCGATGGCGGCCGGCGGCGCTGTCACCACGGCCAGCCCGCTGCTCACCACCGAGGAGCTGGCCGGCCAGCTCGCCGACGTCGGCGCCAGCGTGCTGGTCACCGTCCCGCCGTTCCTCGACCGCGCCCGGGCCGCTGCCGAGAAGGCGAGCGTCGCCGAGGTGCTGGTGTTCGGCGAGGCCGACGGGGCCACCCCGTTCGGAGAGCTGGTCGCGCACGACCACAGGCCGGCCGGGACCGTGGTCGACCCCGAGCGGGACGTGGCCGCGCTGCTGTTCTCGAGCGGCACCAGCGGCCTGCCGAAGGGGGTGCAGCTGACCCACGCGAGCATCGTCACCAGCGTGCGCCAGGCCCAGGCCGTGATGGGCTTCCGGGCCGACGACGTGGTCCTGGCGGTGGCGCCGCTGTTCCACACCATGGGCCTGAACCTGGTCCTGGCCGGCGGGCTGCATGCCGGCGCGACCGTGGTGACCCTGCCGCGCTTCGACCTGGAGGGCTTCCTCGACACGATCCAGCGGCACCGGGTCACCACCATGATCGTGGCGCCGCCGATCATGCTCGCCCTTGCCAACCACCCACTGGTGGACCGCTACGACCTGTCGTCGCTGCGGGTGATCGGCTGCGGCGCCGCCCCCTTGAGCGGCGAGATCGAGCAGCGCTGCGCCGACCGGCTCGGCTGCGAGGTCGCCCAGGGCCTCGGCATGACGGAGGTGACCTGCTGCATCGCGATCAGCCCGCTTGGGGCGGCGCGGCGTGGGTCGGTCGGCCGGCTGCTGCCCGGCACCGAGGCCCGCATCGTCGACCCGGGAAGCGGCGCCGACCTCGGCCCCGGCCGTACGGGAGAGCTGTGGGTCCGAGGCCCGCAGCTCATGCGCGGCTACCACGACCAGCCGGAGGCCACCGCCAGGACGATCGACCCTGACGGCTGGCTGCACACCGGCGACCTGTGCGCCTTCGACGAGGACGGCTACCTGTACGTGGTCGACCGCCTCAAGGAGCTGATCAAGTACAAGGGCTCCCAGGTCGCCCCGGCCGAGCTGGAGCACCTGCTGCTGGCCCACCCGGCGGTCGCCGACGCCGCGGTGGTGCCCCGCCCCGACGCGGAGGCGGGCGAGGTCCCGGTCGCCCATGTGGTCCTTCGCGGCCAGGCCACGCCCGACGAGCTGCGGGCCTGGGTCGCCGAGCGGGTCGCGCCCTACAAGCGCCTGCGGGCGGTCGAGCTCACCGAGCAGATCCCCAGGTCGATGACTGGCAAGCTGCTGCGCCGCGTCCTGGTCGAGGCCGAGCGCGCCAGGTTCGGGCCGGCAACGGCCAGCGTCCAGCAGCTCTGATACCGCCGCAACGGTCCCCCGACGACGGACGCCCCCGAGGAGTCTCGGGGGCGTCCGGCCAGGTCGCGCGGAAGGCCCGCTCAGGGCGTGAGCGCGGCCTCCTCGGTCTCGAGCTCGCCGAGCTCGACGTCCTCCTTGTGGGCCAGGCTGCTCGGCCACCAGATGCGGCGGCCCACGTCGAGGTTGAGCGCGGTGACCAGCACGGAGCGGACGATGAAGGTATCCAGCAGGACGCCGAACGCCACCGCGAAGCCGATCTCGGTGATGAAGACCAGCGGCAGCGTCCCGAGGGCGGCGAACGTGCCCGCGAGCACGACGCCCGCGGAGGTGATCACCCCGCCGGTGGCGGCAAGGCCGATCAGCGCGCCCCGCCGGGTGCCGTAGCGCCCGCTCTCCTCACGCACCCTGGTCATCAGGAAGATGTTGTAGTCGGTGCCGAGGGCGACCAGGAACACGAACGTCCACAGCGGCAGCGACGGGTCGGCGCCGGCGAACTTGAAGAGATGGTCGAAGGCCTGGGCGCTGACGCCGAGCGCCGCCGCGAACGACAGCACCACGGTGGCGGCCAGCAGCAGCGGCGCGATCACCGCGCGCAGCACCAGGCCGAGGATCACCATCACCACCAGCAGCACGAGCGGCACCACCAGGTTCCGGTCGTGCCGGGTGGCCCGCTGGATGTCGAGGTTGACCGCGGTGCCGCCGCCGACCTTGGCGTCCGCCCCCGAGATCGCGTGCATGGTGGAGCGCAGCCGGTCGATCGTCCGGTAGGAGGCCTGGCTGTCGGCGGGGGTGGTCAGCGTCCCCTCGACGAAGGCGTAGCCCTCCTTCACCACCGGACGGGTGACGGCCGTCACCCCGGCGCTGCCCGACAGGGCGGACTGCAGCTGCCCCGCGGCCTCGGCCTTGCCGACGACCTGGACGGGGTCGCCGGTGCCCGCCGCGAAGTGGCGCCCGAGCACCACGTCGCCCGTCACCGACTCCGGCTTGGTGCGGAAGCCGTCCTTGTTCTGCAGGCCCTCGGCCTTCAGGCCGGTCAGGCCGAACGCCAGGGCTCCGAGCGCGACCGCCGTCACCACCCACACCAGGCGCGGCCGGCGCGCCATGCGGCGACCGATCCGCGCCCACAGGCCCTGCTCGGTCGGCTCGGCCGAGCCCAGCGTGGGCCGCCGCGGCCAGAACATCCAGCGGCCGAGGATGACCAGCAGCGCCGGGAGCAGCGTGAGCATGGCGCACAGGCCGACCGCCACGCCGATCGCCATCACTGGGCCGAGGCTCTTGGTGGAGGCGAGCTCGGCGACCAGCAGGCACAGCAGGCTCAGGATCACGGTGGACCCGCTGGCGATGATCGCCGGCGCGGCGCGGCGCATCGCCACCGCCATGGCCTCGTGCCGGTCGGCGTGGCGGCGCAGCTCCTCCCGGTAGCGGGCGGTCAGCAGCAGCGCGTAGTCGGTGCCGGCGCCGAACACCAGCACCGTCAAGATGAACGCGCTCTGGCCGTTGACGGTCAGGCCCGCGTGCTTCGCCAGCAGGTAGATCACCGCCTGCGCGGCGGTCAGGGCGGCGAACACGCAGGTCAGCGGCAGGATCCACAGCGTGGGGCTGCGGTAGGTGAGCAGCAGGATGACGATGACGATCGCCGCGGTGATGTACAGCAGCGTGGTGTCGAAGCCGGAGAACACGTTGGCGAAGTCGGCGAAGTACCCGCCCGGCCCGGTCACGTACGCGTGCAGGTCACCGGCGTTGTCGTGGGCGATCGAGCGCATCTGCTCGACCCTGGGGGTGAGCTGCTGCCAGCCGTTGCCCTCCGAGCTGACCTTGATGGGCACGACCACCTGCAACGCGCTGCCGTCCTTGGACGGGATCGGGCCGATGATCTTGCCGGAGACGTCCTGCACGCCAGCGAACCGCTGCACGTCGGCGGTGACCTTGGCGCGGTCGGCCGCGGTCACCGGGCCGCCCGAGCGCTCGTAGACCACCAGCGCCGGGAAGACGTCGCTCGGGGTGAACTTCTTGGCCAGGTCGACGACCTGGGTGGATTCGGCGTTCTTCGGCAGCCAGGACGACGCGTCGTTCTTCTGGGCGCTGTTGAGCTTGCCGGAGAGCGGGCCGGCGACCACAAACACCAAGATCCAGAACGCAAGGACGAACCACTTCGTCCAGCGTCCACATGGAAAGCTTGCGATCCTCTGCGCTCTACCCATGACACCCCCCGTGCCCCGTGCTCGTCACCCACCACAGATGACGGCGAACCGCCGCCCATGGTGACACCAAACCGTGACACTGCGCCGCGACGCCGAATCGGGTCAAGCGAAATCCGTGTAAACGAGCGGTTGCGCGGCGCATCAGCAGGTCACGGCGGGCCTGTACAGACGTGCTCATCGGTACATAAGATGACGAGCTTTCGAGATGGCCCATACAGGGCCTACCATGCCCGGCGCAACTCGGTTGGAGGGGGCCATCGTGCGCTTGCGGACTGGTTTCATCGCCCTCGTCACCTTCGTCCTTGCAGCGACGATCGGCTTCGGCTGCACCTCGGGCCCGAGCAACCGCGCGGCCTCGCGGGGCGCGACGGCGACGACGGCACACCGCGAAGCTGTCGCCCCGGTGACGAAGGGGACGCCGAGCCAGCTCCGGTCGCAGTTCGAGCAGTTCCTCGGGGAGCACACGATGCTCGCCGTCCGCTTCATGCGCAGCGTGCTGACCGGGCCGCCGGAGCTGCGGCAGGCGCTGCTCGCCTCGCTGAAGGACAACACCGAGGAGCTGAGCGAGACGGTCTCGGCGGCCTACGGCCAGAGCGAGGGCGGCCGCTTCGAGCAGCTCTGGCAGCAGCACATCGACGCCTTCGCCGCCTACGCCAACGGCGTGGCCACCCATGACGCCGCCGCGAAGCAGGCGGCGCGGACCAAGCTGGTGGCCTACTGCTCCGCCCACGGCTCCTGGTTCGCCCAGGCGAGCAAGGGCCGGGTCCAGGCGAGCGTCGCAGCCGGCGGCGTGCGGCAGCACGTCGACGAGCTGATGAGGCAGATCGACGTGTACGCCGCCCACGACTACGCGCAGGCGTACCAGATCCAGCGCATGGCCTACGAGCACATGTTCACCGCCGGCGCCACCATGGCGAAGGCGAGCGTGACGCCGGAGCTGGCGGTCGGCTTCGACGCGCCGCCCGAGAAGCTGCGCTCGGCCTTCGACATGCTGCTCGGGGAGCACATGGAGCTGATCATCGACGCGCAGCGGGCGACCTTCGCCGGTTCGCAGGAGTTCAAGGCGGCGGGAGCTCAGGTCAACGCGAACACCACCGCGCTCGCCCAGGCGATGGGAGCGATCCTCGGCCCCCAGAAGGGCGCCGAGTTCCAGTCGGCCTGGGCCAACCACGTCGACGGGCTGATGGCCTACACCACCGCGGTCGCCGCCAATGACGAGGCCGGCAAGCAGGCGGCGCAGAAGAACCTCGACGCCTTCGCCAGCAGGCTGGCGCTGTACTTCAGCGACGTGGTCAGCAACCAGCTCCCGGTCGAGCCCGTCACCGCCGCCATCACCATGCACGACGGCCACCTGATCAACCAGGTGAACGCGTACGCCGCCAAGGACTACGTGAAGGCGCAGGAGATGGAGGACCACGGCTACCACCAGATGCTCGGCGTGGCCAACACCCTGGTCGGCGCGATCCAGCGCACGGTGAAGCCGGGGATGCCGGTCGGCGGTTCGCAGACCGGCGGCGGCGGGACGGCGCAGCGACGGCGATGACCCGCCGGCTCGCGCTCTACGCCGCCGCTCTGGTGCTGCTCGCCAGCTGTTCCGGGGCGGACGCGACACCCGCGGGACCGGGGGGCAGGGCGTCCGCCGCCAAGGCGGGGAGCCAGGCGGCGGACGGAGCTGCCGCCGCTCGCGGCTTCCGCTCGGTGCGCGACTACCCGGCGACCTCCGCGCCGACCTTCCTGCGCATCCCGAGGATCCACGTGGCCAGCTCGCTCGACCGGCTCGGCCGGCTGCGGGACGGCACCGTCCAGCCGCCGAGCCGCTGGCAGGTGCCCGGCTGGTACCAGCTCGGGCCGAGACCGGGCGAGCCCGGGTCGGCGGTGATCCTCGGGCACGTCGACTCGACCAGCGGGCCCGCGGTGTTCTTCCGGCTGCGCGAGCTGCGCCGCGGCGACCAGATCCTGGTCAGCCGCGCCGACGGCTCGTCGGTGCGGTTCGTCGTCCAGCGCACCGGGGAGTACCCCAAGAAGTGGTTCCCGACCGACCAGGTGTACTACCCGACGCTGACCCCCGAGCTACGGCTGGTGACCTGCGGCGGCCAGTTCGACTTCAGCACCGGGCACTACCGGTCGAACATCATCGTCTTCGCCACCGTCGCGACCTGACCGGCGGCGGCGTGCGCTCCCCGGAGCGTCAGGGCTCGCGCGAGCGGCACTTGTCGACCACCTTCTTGTAGTCGGCGAGGGCGCTGTCGAACTTGGCCGACTGGATCGAGGCGACCACCTCCGACGGGGTGCCGAGCCTGACCGCCTCGGCACTGGTGATCGTGCCGTTCTCCAGCTGGTTCATGATGCGGGTGTAGTCCTGCAGGACGCTCTGCACCTTCACGGCGATGGCGAGGCTGGCGTTGGCGCGGTCGACGGCGGTCTTGCACTCCGGGGTCGAGACCGTGCCGCCCAGGGTGGCGGTGGTCGCGCCAGGCTCCTCGGTGGGCGCCTGCCGCACGTTGGCGCGCGCTTGACCGATCAGGATGCCGCCGACCAGCGCGATGGCAACCAGCAGCACGGTGAGCAGCAGCCACGGAACCGTGGCCGGCGGCCGCTGCGGCGGTGCCGGCTCCCCGCCGGTCTCGGGCGCCGACCGCTCCCGCGGGCGGCCCAGCTCCGCGACGTAGCGCCGTAGTGCCTCGATCTGCCGGTCGCGAGGATCGTCCTGCTCTGGAGGCATGCCGCCACCTCTCCCGGGATCCGCGATGCGAGGTTGGAGGACCGGACCACCGACCTTGCGTACCCGGCTCGTCGCCAGAAGAAAACGGATATCGAGCCTAACCGGGCGCCCTCGCCGATGGCGACCCCTCCTACCGCTGGGCAAGCCTGCCCGAGCCACGCGCCGCTCCACCGTGGACGCGGTGACCTGCGAAAACGGGTGCCGCCAGGGCGTACGGGGCGATCACAAAGGTAGGCTGGGAGCTCGCCGGGCCGGGCCTGCCTTCGGCGCGCTCGGGGCGGCCGTGCGAGCCGCGGCCGCAGGGCGCACCGGCGGTCAGGTGGTCGAGGGCGGCTGGTCGCGTGGGCCGGCAGGGGAGGTTCAGGTGCGGATTCTGATCGTCGGCGGCACCCGGTTCGTGGGGCGGCACATCGCCGCCGCGGCGCTCGACCGGGACCACCAGGTCACCCTGTTCCACCGGGGGCGGACGGGAGCCGAGCTGTTTCCCGAGGCGAGCCACCTGCTCGGCGACCGCGACGGCGACCTCGCCATCCTCAGCCAGGGGCGCTGGGACGCCACGATCGACGTCTGCGCCTACGTCCCCAGACAGGTCGACACCCTGGCGGCCGCACTGGACGGCCGCGGCGGCCACTACGTGCTCATCTCGTCGCTGTCGGTCTACGCCACGCCGCAGCCCGCCCGGTTCGGCGAGGACGCGCCCCTGATCGAGCTGCCCGACCCGACCGTCGAGGAGGTGACCGACGCCACCTACGGCGGGCTGAAGGTGCTCTGCGAACGGGCCGCCGTCGACCGCTTCGGCGCCGGCACGCTGCTCATCCGCCCCACCTACGTGATCGGTCCGTTCGACCACAGCGGCCGCTTCACCTGGTGGGTCCGCCGCATCGCGCGGGGCGGCGAGGTGCTCGCGCCCGAACCCCAGGACGCCCCGATCCAGCTGGTCGACGCCCGTGACCAGGCCACCTGGGTGGTCGGGCTGGTCGAGCAGGGCGCCGGCGGGGCCTTCAACGCCGTCTCCCCGCCAGCGCCGTTCAGCTTCGCGGACATGCTGCGGGAGATCGTCGCGGTGGCCGGCCCGCCGGGCACCACGCTCACCTGGGTGGAGCGCTCGTTCCTGCTCGAAGCCGGGGAGGACGACCTCTCCTTGCCGATGTGGCCGGGCGGCGACCCGGCCGGCATGTTCGAGGCCGCCGACCCGCGGCGGGCCTACGGATCCGGTCTCGCGCCGCGGCCGCTCGCGCAAACCATCCGCGAGACGCTCGAGCACGATCGCGCCCAGCCAACCACACTCCGCCCCGGCGTCGGCCTCCCCGCGGAGCGCGAAGCCGAGCTGCTCGCCCGCTGGCACGCGCGGGAGCGCGCCGCCAGGCCGTGAGGCGCCGGCGCCCTACGCCGGGCCGGTGACCGCGGCCGCGGTGTGCACGGGCACCCCCGAGCGCAGCAGCTCCTCGAGGTCGCCAGGCGGCAGCGGGTGGCTGAAATAGAAGCCCTGGCCCTTCTGGCAGCCGAGCCGGCGCAGGTTGTCGACCTGCCGCGCCTCCTCTACCCCCTCGGCGACGGTCTCCAGCTCGAGGTCGCGTGCCAGCTTGATGATGGAGCGCACCAGCGTGGCGCTGTTGGCGTCGTCGTCGAGGCGGGCGACGAACGAGCGGTCGACCTTGAGCACCTGCACGGGCAGCCTGACCAGGTAGGCGAGCGAGGAGTAGCCGGTGCCGAAGTCGTCGATCGCCAGCCGCACGCCACGGCGCCGCAGCTCCTCGAGCACGCCGAGGACGGCGTCGATATTCTCCATCAGCAAGCTCTCGGTGATCTCGAGGACCAGCCGGTCGGGCTCGAGGCCCGTCTCCTCCAGGACCTCGGTGACCCACGCGGCGAACCCCGGCTCCCTGAGCTGGCGGACGGACACGTTGACGGCGAGGTCCAGCCCGCCGCCCAGGCCGTCCCGCTCCCAGCGGCGCATCTGCCGGCAGGCCGTCTCGAGCACCCAGCGTCCCAGGGGGACGATCAGCCCGCTCTGCTCCGCCAGCGGGATGAACGATCCCGGCGGGACCGGGCCGCGCTCGGGATGCGTCCAGCGAGCCAGGGCCTCGACGCCGGTGAGCCCGCCGTCGTCGAGCGCCACCACGGGCTGGTAGTGGAGGCCGAGCTGGTGGCGCTCGATCACCTGGGCCAGCTCGGCCTGCAGCGCCATGCGCTCCACGATCGCCTGGTGCATGGACTGGTCGAAGTGCCTGTAGCGGTTCTTGCCCTCGCTCTTGGCGACGTACATGGCGACGTCGGCGTGGCGCAGCAGCTCCTCGCCGGCGGTCCCTGGCGCGCCGGCAAGGCTGATGCCGATGCTGGCATGGGCGAACAGCTCACGGCCCTCGACCAGCAGCGGCTGGCGCAGGCCCTGGTGGATGCGGTCGGCCAGCTTGGTGGCCTCCTGCGGGTCGGGGAGGGCCTCGGCGAGGACGCCGAACTCGTCGCCGCCGAGTCGGGCGACGGTGTCACCCGCGCGGACCACCGAGCGCAGCCGATCCGCGACCGCCCGCAGCAGGGCGTCGCCGATCTCGTGGCCGTCGGTGTCGTTGACCGACTTGAAGTCGTCGAGGTCCACGAACAGCACCGCAACGCAGCCACCGCGGCGGGGCTGGCCGGCCAGCGCCAGCTCCAGGCGGTCACGGAACAGCGCCCGGTTGGGCAGGTTGGTCAGGGCGTCGTGCAGGGCCTGGTGGCGGAGCTGGTCCTCGAACTGGGCGCGTTCGGTGACGTCACGGCTGTTGAGCACGATGCCGTGGACGGCGGCGTCGCCGAGCTGGCTGGTCAGCATCGTCTCCATCGACCGCCAGGCTCCCTCGGCGTGGCGCAGCCGCCACTCGACGGACAGGGTGACCTCGGTACGGGCCTCCGCCGCCAGCAGCATCGGCGCGAGCCTCCGCTGGTCGTCGGGGTGCAGCAGGGTCTCGAGACCGGTGCCGGCCAGCGTCTCGGCCGGGCGGCCGAGCAGGCGCTCGACGCTGGGGCTGGCATAGGTGATGGTCGCGTCCCGGTCGACCACCAGGATCAGGTCCGAGCCGTTCTGCACCAGCGAGCGGAAGTGGCGCTCCCGGCGGGTCAGCTCGGCGGTGCGCTGCCTGACCTTCGACTCCAGCCCGCGGGCCAGCGCCAGGTTCTCGAACACGGCCATGAGCTGGCGGACCGCGACCAGGGCGATCAGCACCACGAACAGCAGGCCGAGGAAGGCGTCGATGCGCCTGCCGCGGGCCAGCTCGTAGCCGGTCAGGCCGCCGGCCACCAGGACCGGCAGGTAGGGGAGCACCACTGTCCAGCCCGCCTGCGTGCGCGACCCGACCGCCGGGCGGCGGCGTTCCGGGAGCAGCGCGGCAAGCATGACCAGCAAGTAGCCGACGAACCAGCCGGTATCGATCAGGCTGCCGCTGCCGTAGGTGTCGCTCTGGGTCAGGTAGGCGAACAGGCTGTCGGAGACCGCGATCGCGACCAGCCCACCGCCGATCAGCAGCATCGGCGCCCTCGTTGCCGAGCGCGACCCGGCGAGCAGGAAGATGACCAGGGAGATGGTGACGGCGTCGCTGACCGGATAGGCCAGTGCCAGGACCTCCTCGAACAGGGTGCCGGTCTCGGCCCGGAACAGCGGCCCGAGCAGGAGCTGCCAGCTCACCGCGAGCACCGCCGTCGCGATCACCAGGCCGTCGAGCACCCGGCGGGCCTGCGCGAGGCCGTGCTCGGCGGCGGCGACATGGGTCAGCAGGCCCGCGGCGGCCAAGGGGATGGCGGCGAGGAAGCCGACGTCGGCCAGGGAGGGGAAGGGAGCCTCCCGGGCGGCGACCAGCTCGTACCAGGACCACACCGCCTGGCCGAGCGCCCAGCTCGTCGCCGAGGCGCCGAGCAGATGCCACGACCAGCCGAGGCGCCCCCGGTCGCGCCGGGCGGCCATGGCGCAGGCGAGTGCCGCCGCGACCGGCGCCATGAGCTGGGCCAGGTTGTCCATCAGCGTGAACGTCACCCACTGGCCGCCGAGGCCCAGCGCCAGCCAGGCAACGAAGCCGACCGTGGCGGCCGCCACGGCGACCACCGCCAGGGTGAAGCGGCGCCAGTCGACGGCCGCCGCTGCTTCGACGTCCTGCTCCACGCGCGCCTCGCAGCTCCTCAGGGGACCGGTCCACCTCTCACCTGTAGCTTTCGGCTGCTCACCGCCGTGGTTTGAGGCATTGCCGCCGGCCTCGCCGGCCGTCGGGCGCAGCCTGGTGTCGGGGTCGGGGCTAGCCTCTGGCGGCCTCTTGGGTGTCGAATCTCGGGCCCGGGCTCGTCGTGGAGCCGGCGCCGAGCCGGGCTGGCGAGGCACGAGGCCGTGACGGAGAAAGGAGCGGGCAATGGGGAACGCGGTGGTGTACTTCGAGGTCGGCGGGCCCGAGGACGAGCCGCTGATCGACTTCTACCGAGAGCTGTTCGGCTGGGGGCTCCAGCGGGTCGGCGAGGGGATCAACTACACGCTGATCGACACGAACGGCGGCGACGGCCTCAACGGCGGGCTCGGCAAGAGCGGCACGGGCGAGCCCTGGTCGACCTTCTACGTCGAGGTCGAGGACCTCCAGGCGACCCTCGACAAGGTCGCGTCGCTCGGGGGGAAGACCGTGGTGCCGGTCACCGAGATCCCGGGCTTCGGGACGTTCGCGATGTTCGACGACCCGGATGGCCTGCTGATCGGGCTGGTCAAGGCCAGGGACCCGCAGGAGGGCGCACCGGGCCCGTCGTCGGGCGAGGGCGCCCCGGTCGACTGGTTCGAGGTGATCGGCTCCGACGCCGAGCGGACGCAGGCCTTCTACAAGGAGCTGTTCGGCTGGACCGTCAACCCTGGTGCCCAGAGCTACGGGATGGTGGACACCGGCGCCGGGCGCGGCGTCCAGGGGGGCCTCGGCTCGGGCACACGGGAGACCTGGGCGACGATCTACGCGAACGTGCCCGACGTCGAGCAGACGCTGGCCCGGGCCGGGCAGCTCGGGGCGACGCGGGTCTACGGGCCGATGGCGGTCGACGACCACATGCAGACCGGGGCCCTCCGCGATCCCGCCGGGAACGTGTTCGGCGTCTACCACCACGAGGACCACTGAGGCAGGCCGGCCTAGCTGCTCACCAGGAGCCGGTCCGCGGCCATCTGCTGGTCGAGCCGGTGGCCTGCTCGCACGCGGCCACCCTGGTGCCTCCCTGCCCGCTGGTGCCGCAGCCGGCAAGCGCGAGCAGTAGGACCAGGGCGAGCCGCGACTCCCTACGCATGCGGCCGATATCGGTGCGACGCCGCCGGGGCTTGAGAGCGCACCAGGGCGGCCAGCCGCGCGGCCAGCTCCGAGCGCCAGCGTGGCCAGCGGTCCGGCAGCAGGAGCAGCAGCGCGCCGCCGATCCCGATCACGACCGCGACCAGGTGCTCGACGCTGGCCAGATCGGGGGTCGTAGCGAGGTCGACGGCCAGGCCGGCGGCGAGCGCCGCGCCGAGCGGCGGCGACCGGGTCAGCACGGCGAGCGCGGCCGCGGCGGTGACCACCACCGCCGAGGTGCCCACGTCGATGCCCTCGAGCCCCCCACCGACCCGGCTCCCGGCCAGCCAGTACAGGTCGACCAGCACGGTGGGGACCGCGTGGCCGAACGCGGCGAGCAGCAGCAGCCGGCGGCTGCCGATGGCCGCCTCCAGCGGGCCGAGCACCAGCCAGGTCGCCGCCACCGTCCAGACCGCCTCGACCGGGCGGCGCACCAGGAACGCGCTGCCGAACAGCGGGCCGAGGTTGCCGGCGCCGTGGGTCAGGGTGGTAGCCCGCCAGGCGCAGCAGGCCGCCACCGCCCGGTGCCCGGCCGCCGGCTCGCGCCAGATGGCACTCACCACCAGCGTGACCAGCACGAAGACCAGGGAGGCCGGAGCGACGGCGACCAGGCCGTCCCTGGCCACCTGGGCGCGGAACGCCCGCTGGTAGGCCATCGCCCACGCCAGGCCGCCGTTCATCAGCGGCCGTGGCGACGACGACGGTTGGGGCCGGCCCGCCCGGCGGTTGGGGCCGGGCCGGGCGGGCCGGCGGCTCCGGTCGAGGCGGCGGCGCCGGGCAGGCCCGGGAGGTCGACCACCGGCTCGCCGGCGAGGCTGGCGCTCATGTACTGCCGGAAGATCAGGGCCGGGAAGGTGCCGCCGTAGACCGGGCCGCCGTCGAAAAGGTCGTTCATCGAGACCTGTCTGCTCGGGTCGCCAACCCAGACCGAGGTGGCGAGCTGGGGGGTGAACCCGGTGAACCAGGCGTCCCTGAACCCTGTGGTGGTCCCGGTCTTGCCGGCAAGCGGCCGGCCGAACGCCGCCCGGAAGCCCGTTCCGCCGGGCGCCACCACCCCGCGCAGGACGGCGGTGGCGGCGGCCGCCACGCCCGGGTCGAGGACACGCTGGCAGGACGGTCGGCCGCCGTCGAGGACCCGGCCGCTCGGGCCGGTGATCCGGGTGATGGCCAGCGGCTGGCAGTGGACGCCACCGTCGGCGAGGGTGGCGTAGGCGGAGGCGAGCTCGAGCGGGCTCACGTTCTCGCTGCCGAGCACCAGCGAGCAGTAGTCGCGCAGCTGGGAGGTGATGCCCATGCGCCTGGCCACCTGGATCGCCGCCGGGGTCCCGACCTTGACCATCAGCTGGGCGAAGTAGGTGTTGGCGGACTCGGCCGTCGCCCTGGCCAAGTCGATGCGGCCGAGCCCGCCAGTCTCAGCGTTGTGGACGGTGTAGCCCCGCGGGCACTCGGGCGCCCGCACCGTGACCACCGCCGGGGCGTCGAAGCCTGTGGCGGTCGTCAAGCCCTGCTCCAGCGCTGCGACCAGGTAGAAGACCTTGAAGGAGGAGCCGGGCGGAAAGCCGCCAGCACCACCCTGGCCGGTGGCCAGGTCGACCTTGGAGCGGGCGTGGTCGCTGCCCCCGACCATGGCCACGATCGCGCCGCTTGCCGGGTCGAGGCTGACCAGGGAGCCGGCCGGCGGCCGGCCGGCGAGCTGGTCGCGCACGGCCGCCTCGGCGAGCGCCTGGTCGTGCGGGCGGAGGCTGGTGACGATCTCGAGGCCGCCCTCGTACACGGCCCGCCTCCTGGCCGCCGACCCGGCGCGGCCGAGGGTCGCGTCGAGCGCGTGGGAGCCGAGCAGCTGGCTCGTCACGTAGTCGACGAAGTAGGGGAAGCGGACCGTCTCCGCACGGACCCGCGCTCGCATGGGCTGCCGCTCGGCCGCCGCCACCCTGGCCGGGGTGGCGAAGCCGACCGCGGCCATGCGCTGCAGCACCTGGTTGCGCCGCAGCAGCGCGCGACGGCCCGCCGTCGGCCGGTACAGCCCGGGACCGGCGATCGTGCCGGCCAGGGCGGCGGCCTCGGCCAGGTCGAGCTGCCCGACCGGCTTGGAGAAGTAGTGCTCGGCGGCGGTGGCGATGCCGTAGACCCCGTCGCCGAAGTAGACCTCGTTCAGGTAGTCGGCCAGGATCTGGTCCTTGGTGGCGCGCCGCGCCAGCTGGGCGGCGTCGACCGCCTCGACCAGCTTGCGGTGCAGGCTCACCTGGTCGCCGGTGACCACCGTCTTGACGTACTGCTGGGTGATCGTGCTGCCGCCCTGCAGCACCGCCCCGCCGCGCAGGTCGCTGACCAGAGCCCTGCCGATGCCGCGCAGGTCGAGCGCGCCGTGCTGGTAGAAGCGGGCGTCCTCGATCGCGAGCACGGCCTGCCTGACCTGGACGGGAACGGCTGCGAGCGGCACCACCACGCGGTCCTGGTCGCCGTGGAGCACGGCCAGCAGCGAGCCGTCGGCGGCGTAGATGGACGAGTCGGTCGGCGGCCGGGCGAGCAGGCGGGCGAGCGGGGGCAGGCCGGCAACCTGGCGGCCGGCCGCCCCGCCGAGGGCCGCCACCGAGGCGGCCAGCGGGACCAGCGCGACGCTGGTGACCATGGTGAGGGCGAGCACCAGCGTGCCCAGCCGCAGCGTCGAGCGCGGGCCGCTCACGTCATCCCCCGCATCGTGCGCCAGCCGGCGAGGTGGCCACTGGCGAAGGCGAGCACGTACGGCGCCTCGACCCGTGCTCCCCGCCAGGTGTGGCCGGCGCCCTGCACCTCGTTGAAGACGGCGTACTGTCCCCGGGCATGCAGCATGCGGGCGAGCCGCGCCGCCACCTTCACCTCCGGGTCGTGGTCGCCGGCCATCAGCTCGACCGTCATCGGGTGGCGGAAGGTCATCGTCGGGATGTAGGCGGCGGGGGAGTTGGCCAGCCACAGAGCGCGGCTGCCGCCGAGCAGCGTCCGGGTCACCGCGCCAGGGGTGCCGTAGGGCATCAGCGAGAGGATCACGGAGAACACGTCCTGGTGGCGCAGCCCGAGGTTGAGCGCGCCGTAGCCGCCGCTGGACACCCCGCCGATGGCCCGGCCGGCGCGTTCGGCGACGGTCCGGAAGCGCCGGTCGACGGCATGGACGACGGTGCCGACCAGGTAGCTCTCCACCTGCGGGCCGCCGACCTGGTTGAGCATCTCCGAGTCGTGCAGCCAGCCGCCGCTGGCGTCGGGGGCGACCAGGATCATCGGCTGCACCAGGCCGTCGGCCAGCATCGCGTCCATGGTCTCCTGGACCTGGGCGCCCCTGAACCAGTCGATCGGCCCGCCCGGGTAGCCGTGGAGCAGGTAGACCACCGGGTAGCGGCGGCTCCTCTGCGCCCGGGAGCCGTAGCCGGGTGGCAGGTACACGTAGCAGCGGCTCGGCGGCACGCGCAGGCTCGGCGCGCCGATCTCCAAGCTGACGACCTGCGACCCAGCGCCCCTGGCATCGTGGCCGATGCCGATGGGAAGGTCGCCGAACAGGGAGGGGAGCGTCGGGACGTAGCCGACGTAGGCGTTCAGCCCCGCCAGGCCGGCGAGGGCGGCCAAGAGGACCAGCCAGGCGCCGAGGCCGCCGCGGCGCAGCCAGCGGTGGCGCGGTGGTCCCGGGTGCCGGCCGCGCCAGTGGTGGCTCAGCGCGATCAGCGCCACGGTGGCGGGCACCAGGGCGCCAAGTCCGACAGCCAGCCACGGGCTCTCCAGCGGCCCGGCGCGGTCGACCTGGCGGAGCAGGCCGGCCGGGACGTGCGCCAGGCCGCTGGCCACTCGGTGGAGCGGGTGGTGGACGACGGCGAGCAGATGGTGGCGCTGGTGGATCGTCCAACGGCCGCTGGTCGCCGCTGAGGTCGAGGGTGGCTGCCTCATCGCGCCCCGCTCGCCACCCTCCCAGCCGGCTTGGACGGACGCAGCCGCCACGGCGGGCACAGCAGCCCCTCCGCCCGCAGCGTCGCCAGCGCCACCTGTGGCAGCTCCTCTGGTGCCCCGACGGCCAGGTAGCGCGGCTGCCAGTCGGGGCAGAACTTGCGGTTGAAGCGGTACAGCGACTCGATCTGGAACGGACCGGACAGGCGCCGCAGCAGCCAGCGGGCGGCTCGCAGCCGCCCGGCGACGCCTGGTTCGGCCCCGGCCGCCAGCACCGTCCGGAGGAACGAGAAGTTCAGCGAGAGCCGGCGCACGCCGAGCTCGGGCAGGCGGCGGGCCGCCTCCACCACCAGGAAGTCGTTGAGCCACGACGGCGCCAGCCGGTCCCGGCGCATCACGTCCAGGCTGGCGCCGTCCGGCCCCCACGGCACGAAGTGGAGGAACCCGCGCAGGCGCCCTCCGGCGTCCTTGGCGGCGACCACCAGCGCACCCGGGTCGCGCGGGTCGAAGAGGCGGCCGAGTGCCATCGAGAAGCCCCGCTCGGCCACCTCGCCGCGCCAGCTCCCGGACAGCTCCGCGAGCGTGGCCGCCTCGTCCTGGTCGAGCTCGCCGGAGCGCCGCAGCAGCGTCGAGTAGCCGGCCCGCCGAGCGCGGTTCCAGCTCTGCCGGGCGATCCGGATGCCCCGCCCCTCCAGGCTGAACCGGCGCAGGTCGATCACGGCCTCGTCGCCCAGGTAGATGGTTGTAAGGCCGGCGTCCCGCCAGGCGCCCGCCGCCAGCGCCCCGCAGCCGAGCACGGCGGCGATGCGGCCCTGGGCGACCGCCTCGTCGCAGAAGGCCGCGACCGCCGCCGGCCACTGCGCGGGCGGCCCCAGCGGGTCGCCGGCGGCGAGCGCCACCGAGCCGACCGTGCCGTAGGCGACCAGGGCGTCGCCGGCCCGCACGGTGGCCCGGTCGTCACGCAGGGCGAAGTAGGCCAGCGAGTCGTCCGAGGCGGCCACGGCGGCGGCCAGGGCGGGGTCACCGGCGCGGCGTGCGAGCACCGGGGTGAGCGCCCGGGCGGCGACCAGCAGCGCGCCGAGCCAGAAGACCGCGGCGAGGGAGCCGGGGAACAGGCGGCCGAAGCGGCCTGTCAACGGCACCCCGGCTCCCAGCCCGAGCGCCATCCGGCCGGCCTGGCTCACCATCCCGGCGAGGCCGAGGTCGGCGCGGATGTCGTGGTCGTTGGCGACCAGGCCGAGCATGCCGTAGGCAAGGGTCGCCGCGGTGACGGTCAGCGCCGGCCCCAGCACCCCCTGCCGCTCCCCCCGGCCAGGCCGCGCCGGGAAGCAGGCGGCCTTGGCGCTCAGCAGCCCTGCCAGGAACGCCTCGACCAGCGCCTCCTCGACGTCGAGCCCCTTGACCACGTGCAGGACCGCGCTGCCGGCGAGCAGCCCGACCGTGGCCAGCCAGGCGGTGCGGTGGCGGCGGCGCAGCCCGCCGGCGAGCAGCAGCAGCCCGACGCCGGCGGCGGCAACGGCGACGGTCGCGCCGCGCGACACCGCGCCGGGGGCGAGGTCGTCGAGCAGCCGCATCCGGTCCCGTTCCGCCGGCAGCAACGCCGACACCAGGTTGAGGACCCCGGCGAGCACCGCCAGCGCGGCAGCCAGCCGGGGTGTGCGGTAGCGGTGCCGGGGGACGGGCCCGCGAGCGGCCGCGGGCCCGTCCCCGTCTGGGGCGTCGATCGCCGGGAAGGTCGTCGTCGTGCTCGTCATCGCTCCGTCCGGCGGCTCGGTCCCCATTGACCCCCCAGTCCTCCGGGGGGCTACCGCTCCGCTCCTCGAGCCCCCCGGACCGCAGGTCGGCCCGCCCGGTCGACGCCTCCCCGAACCCCGAGCCGGCGTGGGCCGACCGGGCGGGCCTGTCGGGGTCGGCAACGGCGACCCTAGCCCGCCGGGAACGGGGCGTCGTCCACCCGGGTCCGGATCTTGCAGGTGGGAGCCAGGGTGGACGGGGAGGCTGCGGCCTCTACCCGTGGGTGGAGCCGCTCACTCCGAGGGGGCCAGCCCGTGCCGGTAGGCATAGGCGACCGCCTGGCCGCGGTCGCGCACGCCTGCCTTGGCGAAGATCCGGTTGACGTGGGTCTTGACCGTGCCCTCGCTGACCACCAGGTCGGCCGCGATCTCCTGGTTGGTGCGACCGGCCGCCATCAGCCGCAGCACCTCGGCCTCGCGCGGGGTGAGCCCGTCAGGCAGCTCCTCGTCCGCCGCCGGGATGCCGCCGGGGTTGCTCGCCAGCGCGTCGAGCAGGCGCCGCTGGACCGACGGGTCCAGCAGCGCCTCGCCACGCCGCACCGCCGCGATCGCCCGGCGGATCTCGGCGGCGCTGGCGTTCTTGGTCAGGTAGCCGCGCGCGCCCGCCTGCAGCGCGGCGAACACCGAGGCGTCGTCCGCGTAGGTCGTCAGCACGATCACTTGCGTGTCGGGCGCAAGCTCGCGGATCCGCCTGGTCGCCTCGACGCCGTCACAGCGCGGCATGCGCAGGTCGATCAGGACCACGTCGGGCCGCTGCTCTGCGACCAGCCGCACCGCCTCCTCGCCGTCGGTCGCCGCCCCCACCACCTCCACGTCCGGCAGCAGGTCGAGCAGCGTCGACAACCCCTCGCGGACGATCGTTTGGTCGTCGGCGATCAGCACCCGAGTAGGCGGCTCGCTCATGCCGGCAACCATAGCCGCACCTCGAACCCCTTCGCCGTCCCGCCAGCCACCAGCTCCCCGCCGAGCAGCTCGGCCCGCTCCCGCATGCCGGCGAGCCCGTAGCCTCCGCCTGTGGTGGAGCCGTCAGGACCTGGGCCGGCCGGACCCGCGCCGGCCGTGGCTAGGCCGCCCTCCGACCCGGTCGCGCCGGCGTCGGCCGTGGTGGGGCCGTCCGGACCGGAGCCGTCCGTGGGAGTGCCTTTCCCCGACCCGGTCGCGCCGGCTG
>WNGE01000495.1_pt1 | contig 56781 bp, 52 predicted proteins | sample 5400651 | NCBI WGS metagenome assembly WNGE01 (sample SAMN13153370, study PRJNA577476) | soil metagenome | isolation source: 60 cm soil or saprolite under grassland replicate 2 | place: USA:California | collected 2016-06-15 | reverse complement strand
TCGCCGGTCATGGGGCCACCGAAATCTGGCAGGATGGTGGAGACAAGCGGCTGTTCGAATGGGGGCCGTTTAGTCTGTTTGCCCCGCCGCTCAATAGCTGGCATCGGCTCGTGAACGGCGGTCGAGAGCCGGTCCGGCTCATGGCGGTAACCACCGCGCCGATCGCCATGGATTTTTACCGTAACGCAGAATTCATCTTCAATTGTCCTTATACTTTTACCGATCGGTTTCATGGCGAAGATGACTACTTCGCCACCAGTCAAAATTTTTACGCCGTCGGCCTGCAATCGATCTGGGAAACCAATTTCATCCCCGACGCAAAAGAGGTCAAAGTCCGCGATGATCTTTACGTCAAGGGAACCGAAGTCGGAATGGTTCAGTTCGAAAGCTCGAAGAACGGGCTCATCGGCCACGTCGCGGACTGGCCGACCGGCCTATACCATAAGGCGCATTACCATGGCGCCGGCGCGGTAATCGTAATTTTGAAATCGGAGGGATACACGCTGCTCTGGCCAAAGGAGAGCGGTACTCGGCCTTACGCTACCGGCCGCGGCGATGACGTCGTCGAACTGCGCTGGCGCGAAGGCAGTGTCTTGAGCCCGCCAAGCGGCTGGTTTCACCAGCACTTCAATATCGGCAAGGAAGCAGCGCGCCAACTCGCGCTTAGATTTGGCAGCCGGCTACATCCCATCGGCCTGCACCAGGCGGCCAAGAAGAAAACTGACGGCGTTTATATCTCGGTCAAGAAAGGTGGCACGATGATCGAATACGAAGACGAGGACCCCGAGATTCGCCGGCGCTTTGAAGCGAATCTAAAGCGCGTGGGGACGCCGCTGAGAATGGCGCCATAATCCTGGGGCAAATTCGAAGCACTAAATCCGAAATTCGAAACAAATCCTAATGAAAAAATTGCGGAAAATTCTAAACGCGCCCGTTTCGGATTTTGAGATTAGAGTCTTCGGTTTCGTGTGATTTAGTTTGTTTCGGATTTCGAGCCTTGGATTTCGGATTTTGATTCGCAAAAACACCTCGGAGAAAAAAGATGGCAGCAGCAAAACGTAAAACTAGCGCCGGTCGTAAAAAACTTCGCTACCAAGATCTCGTCTCCACTCGGCCGGGTAGTCTCGCCGGGACCTTCATGCGCCGGTTTTGGCATCCTATCCATCGCGCTGAAGAGCTTCGCGCCGGTCAAGCCAAACCGATCGAGATCATGAGCGAGCGCTTTACGCTTTACCGCGATGAAAACGGCGCACCGCACGTTGTCGATTTCCGCTGCCCGCACCGCGGCACTCAGCTCTCCGCCGGCTGGATCGAAGGCGACTCGATCCGCTGCATGTATCATGGCTGGAAATTTAACGCCGCCGGGCAGTGCACCGAACAACCCGCGGAGGAGAAATCTTTCGCGGCAAAGATCCGCATAACAAGCTGTCCAACGCGTGAATACCTCGGTTTGATTTTTGCTTACTTGGGCGCGGGTGAAGCGCCTCCGTTTCCGCGCTATCCATACATGGAGGAGGACGGTGTGCTCGAGGTCCTGTCAACGGAAGTATGGCCGTGCAATTTCTTCCAGCGGATCGATAATAACGGCGACACTTACCATGTGCCCTTCGTTCATCGCGGCGCCTATTCGGCTTCCGCCGCCAACAATCGCAGCGGGCTGCCGGAGATTTCCAAGGAAGAAAGCCCCTGGGGAACGACGGCGTACGCCAGTTTTACTCAAGGCTGGCGCAACGTTTTTCATTTCTTCATGCCTAATGCCTACGCTTTCCGAAATCCGTCACCGGAACCGGAATGCGTCTCGGAAGACCGGATGCAGTGGGACGTGCCGCTCGACGACGAGCATTCCTTGGAATTTCGCCTTCGCCGTCTACCGCTAACCGGCGAAGCCGCGCAAGAATACCGCGCGCGTCGCGCGGCTTCGGCCACGGAACCAAAAATTTCCGTCGCGCAAATGGGCGCGGCTGTACTCTCGGGCAAGCTAAGCTTCCAGGAGTTGGATAACTTCTTCAAAGACAAAATCTCACTCGTGCATACGCAAGACTACGTCGCGCAAGTCGGGCAGGGCTCTCTGGCAAATCGTGCGCAGGAACATCTCGGGCGCTCCGACGCTGGCGTCATCTTGTTCCGCAAAATTTGGGAGAGAGAGCTGCGCGCGTTGGCCGAGGGAAGGCCGCTCAAAAAATGGGGCCTGCCGCAGGACGCAGAGATAAAGTTCCAGGAACAGCCGGAAAAACTTGTTCAGAATGCGCGAGGGTAAGTGCAGGATTGAGAATCAACGAGCTATGAGAGTATGTTAATGCTGTCGATGGCCTGAGCTCAAAAATCATTTGGATCTACTCAATAGAGGAGGATTTCTTATGATCACGCGTTTACCAAAACAGGATGGCCTCTTCTTTGTTGCTAGCCTTATTGCTCTCCTAGTCGCGCTGCCCGCCATTGCGCAGCAGGCGGAGGACAAACCGCCGGCTAAATCGGCGGAACCGCTTGCGGCACCTGACCCGTCAAAACCGATGCCCACGTTGCAACCGCAGCCGACCACCGTGCCGGGGCGCCCGGATATTCCCAACGCCGAGGTCGCCAAGCAATTGCGCAACGTCCCACCCCTGCCGTCCGGCGCGCCGGAAGACAAGCTGCCGGTGGCGCAGCTCAAGGTGCCCAAAGGCTTCAAGGCCGAGGTCTATGCCAGTGGGATTCCGAATGCGCGCTCGCTCAGGCTCGGCGATAAGGGAACCGTGTTCGTCAGCAATCGCGTGCTCGACAAAGTTTACGCGATCGTCGAGAAGAACGGTAAACGCGAGACGAAAGTCATCGCGACGGGGCTAGACCGGCCCAACGGTCTCGCCTTCCACAAAGGCACACTCTATATCGCCGAAGGCACGAAAATCTCCAAGCTCGAAAACATCGAAGACAACCTGGAAAATCCGCCGAAGCCCGTTGTCATCTACAGCGACTTTCTCAACCAGCAGTCGCACGGCTGGAAGTTCATGGCCCTGGGACCGGACAACAAGCTCTATGTAAACGTCGGCTCGCCGTGCAATATCTGCGAGCCGCCCGCCACCAATGGGCAGATACGGCGCATCAACCTCGACGGCAGCGGCGCCGAAGTGGCCGCCCGCGGCGTGCGCAACTCGGTGGGCTTTGACTGGCATCCGGTGACGAAAGAACTCTATTTCACCGACAATGGCCGCGACTGGCTGTCGGAAGATCTACCCGAAGACGAGCTCAACCGCGTCACCAAGGTCGGCCAGCATTTCGGCTTCCCGTACTGCCATCAGGGGAACTTCACCGATCGCGAGCTGGGTTGGGGACGTTCTTGCGACGAGTTCGAAAAGCCGGTCGCTCTGCTCGGCCCCCACTCCGCTGCCCTCGGTATGCGCTTCTACACCGGCAAAATGTTTCCGAGCCAGTATCAGCATGCCATCTTCATCGCCCGCCACGGCTCGTGGAACCGGACAAAAAAAGTTGGCGGCGACGTCATCGTGGTGAAGCTGAACAAGGATGGCAGCGTGAAATCGCAAGAGCCGTTTCTCACCGGCTTTCTCCAGAACAACGAATACAGCGGTCGGCCCGTCGACGTGCATGTGATGAAAGACGGCTCGCTGCTGGTCTCGGACGACTATGCGGGAGCGGTCTACCGCGTGACCTACGGCAGCACCAAGGTCGCCGCGCGTTAGCAGCAACGCGCCTGAGTTCGACGCCCGCCTGGACGGTCGCTACTTCGGTGGTTTGCGCACCTCGATGCCCGCGGCTTCCTCCTGGAGGCGGAAAAGCGATGCCGTGCTTTGATCGGACCAACCGCGGCTCACAGCCTGAACCATAATTTGCTCGACCAAGGCAGCGATGGGCATCGGCACGTCGTGCTGGCGGCCCAGCTCGGTCGCAAGGCCAACGTCTTTTCGTGACAGGGCGATGGTGAAACTTGCGGGGGCCTCGTAGTTTCCTTTGAAGATCGTCTCCGAAAAGGTTTTTACCAACTGGGAAAGCTGGACCTCCAAGCCCCAATGCATGCAATCCCAGAGTAGTTGAGGGTCCACCCCGGCCTTGGCGCCCAAAACGATCCCTTCGCCAATGGCCAAACCGATGCCGCGGCGAACCAGGTTATGTGCCAACTTGATGACGGTTCCGGTCCCGAGCTCGCCGGTATAGACCACCGTGTCGCCGAACGAATCAAGAACAGGTTTCACTTCATTAAAGGCCTGCTGAGGTCCGGACGCCAAAACCTGCACGCTCCGATTGGCGATGCCGTTCTTACCGACGATAAGCGGCGCATCCATCACCCGTGCGCCGCGCGAGCGAAACTCGTTTTCAATGCGTCGAATAAGATTCGGGGCGCTGCTGGAAAGATCGACGTAGAGACTGCCTTCGTGGACGCCCTGCAAAAGCCCCATGGAGCCAAGAGCGACTTGCTCGACTTCCGGCGGACCTGGAAGGGAAGTGAACACTATCCGGCAATGCCGGGCAACGTCCGCAGGTGAACCTGCTAACTGAGATCCGCCTCCTACAAATGGTTGGGTCGCTTCCTGTCGGATGTCGTGGACCATCATGGGATAGCCGCCCTTCTGGATATTCCTGGCAACTACTCCGCCTATGGTGCCCAGTCCAACAAAGCCTATCAGTTCCATTTCAGCACCTCGTGAGTAGAGTGAAAAAACAGATTGGGGCGTGACTGAAGGTTAGAACCTGAATGCGCGAAACTAACCATCTGCGCTCAGATCGCACAGGTATGAAGACAAGCGCCTAGTTCCAGCAAGTTTTTTTCATCCATTGAAGATGAAGTATTTGCGCATGGCATAATTGATCATCAACGCCGCAATCAGGTTAGAACCGAACGCATAGGTTGTGAGCATTCCCAAGCGCTTGATCAAAACCCCCATAATCGAAGTGCCTATCGCTATTGCGACACCCGAAACGAGATAAAAAAGACCTACCTCTATGATCCAATGATAACGCCCAGGGACGAAAACCCAGTAAATATTGACCAGGTACGCGACCAAGTTCGAGACTAAAAATGCCACACCGTTGCCCAGCATCGAATTGCGCGATCGAGTAGCATCGTCCAATTCTTCTATCGGCAAATTAAAAACTCTTACAAACCAATCGTCTGCTTGTAAGGCGTAAAAAACTTTCCACGCCACAAGGTGAAAAATCATGATGTGGGTTGCGGTGGCTACGCATCCACCAATTGCATACTTTATGAATTGAAGAAGATTAGCCGAGTCCTGACCCGCGAACTGATCGATAATATTCAAACCAATATCTCTGATTCAAACGAAGGAAAAACTGCAGGACCTTCTCGTCATAAAATGATCAAACAGACAGGCAGGCGAAATTTGGCCGGTCGGCGCAATCGTCAATTCTCGACTACGTATTGCAGCATATCTGTTTCGGTAACGATGCCTACAAGGCGATCGCCTTCCAGGACCGGCAGGCAGCCGATCTTCTTCTCCATCATCTGACGCGCTGCTTCCTTGATGCTCGCGTCGGGGGATATAGTAACCACCTTCTCGGTCATGATTTCCTTGATCTTGATCGTCTTCATAAGGGCGCCGGTGGTTTTGCGGCCGAATCCCAAGGATGTAATCAACGCCGAGCGAAACATATCGCGCTGACTGACGATCCCAACGACTTTACCGTCGTCGACAACCGGCATATGACGGATCCGCCCAAGGTTCATAATAGATTCCGCCAAATCCAAAGTTTCATTCCGGTCTAAAGTGGTGGGATTTCGCGTCATAAGATCTCTAACTGTCACAGCTGTCTTTAATTTTTGCGCCATTGGGTTTCGCCTTCCGAATTACATTCACGTGAACTAGATAAAAATCAATCGATCCCCCACATCACAAAATGTGAGTTGTGCTGCCGAATCAGACAACTACTTTCGTTTTGTTGCTTCACTCGTATCGCAGCGCTTCGATGGGATCCAAATTGGCCGCTTTCTTGGCCGGATAAAACCCGAAGAATACGCCGACGGCGCCGGAGAAGAGAAAAGCGATTGCGACGATCGTGGGGCTAATGAGCGTCGGCCACTGGGCCCACTCTTTGAGAACTTCGGAGCTACCGATGCCGAGAAATATTCCGATCAGTCCACCCGTGGCGGCCATGACCACCGCCTCGACGAGAAACTGCAGCATGATGTCGCGGCTACGCGCGCCGACGGCCATGCGGATGCCGATCTCACGGGTGCGCTCGGTCACCGAGACCAGCATGATGTTCATGATACCGATGCCGCCGACAAGAAGTGAAATAGAAGCGACGCTGCCCAGCAGCACGGCCATCACACGCGCAGTGGTCGATGCCGCCTCGGCGATATCGGACAAATTGCGCACGTTAAAATCGTCTTCCCGGTCTTGGCCGATGCGGTGACGTTGGCGCAGAAGAGAACTAATCTGCTCTTGTGCTTCTTGAACGCGCTCCGCGCTAACCGCCTTGACGACGATGCTCTGCACCCAGGTGATGCGCATTAATCGTTTCTGCATGGTTGTGTACGGGATCATCACGGTATCGTCCTGATCGGTGCCTTGACCGGTTTGACCCTTCGCCACCAACAACCCGACGACACGAAACGGAATGTTTCTGATGCGAATGACCGCGTCGACGGGATTATCGTTGCCGAACAGTTGTGTCGCGACGGTTTGGCCGATGACCGCGACCTTGGCGGCGCTATCCATATCGCCTTCGTGCAAAAAACGACCTTCCGCCACTTGCCAGTCACGGATTTGTTGGAACTCGGGCGCGACGCCTTGAGCCAACGTGCCCCAATTGAGATTGCCGGCGATCACTTGCTCCGGCCGCCGGAGTACTGGCGAGGCGAAGGAGACCGACCGCAACTCCTGCACCATCGCTCTGGCGTCGGCATCCACTAAAGTATTCACATTCCCCGTACCGAACCTAACTCCGCCCTGAGAGTTGCTGCCGGGCAAGACAATAAGGACATTGGTGCCGAGGCTGGCGATCTGCGCTCGGATGGCCGACTTGGCGCCTTCGCCAATGGCAACCATCGCGATCACCGCGCCGACGCCTATGATAATTCCGAGCATCGTGAGAAAAGCTCTCAGTTTGTTCCGCGCGAGCGCGCGCAGCGCGATGCGGAGAGTCATCAGCCATTGCATCTAAGACTCCGTCCGGCAGACTACTTGGTCGACGCCTTTATCCGATATGACGAGCCCGTCTCTGAAGTGAATTTGTCTTTTCGCATGCGCAGCGATATCGAATTCGTGAGTGACGAGAATGACCGTAATTCCCTGTTCCGCGTTTAGCGTTTGAAACAACGCCATGATTTCTTCGCTGGTGGTGGTATCGAGATTGCCGGTGGGCTCGTCGGCAAGAATGAGAGACGGTCGGTTGACCAGCGCACGTGCAATCGCCACCCTTTGCTGCTGGCCGCCGGAGAGCCGGTTCGGCGTGTGATCCCGGCGGTTTTCCAGTCCGACCAGCGACAGTACTTCGACCGCGCGTTGATGGCGCTCTTTGCCGTGAAACCCGTTGTACATCATCGGCAGTTCGACATTCTCGAGCGCCGTAGTGCGCGACAGCAAGTTAAACCCTTGGAACACAAAGCCGATCCGTTTGTTGCGAATTTGCGCCCACTCGTCAGCGGAAAGCGACCCCACTTCCTCCCCCTCTAAGAAATATTTGCCTGTCGTCGGACGATCGAGGCAACCCAGAATGTTCATGAAGGTCGATTTGCCTGAGCCGGACGAGCCCATGACGGCGACAAACTCACCACGGTCGATGGTAAGATCGATCCCGCGCAAAGCCGGCACTTCAACATCGCCCATGTGATAGGTCTTGTGTAAATTCTCGACCCGAATCAGCTCGCTCATCTAAAGCCTACGCGCGGCTGAGCCGGCTGAAACGGATTGACCACGCCGGCTTGGCCTTGGCCCCCCGCGCTCCCTGACATGCCGATTACCACTGGCTCGTTTTCATTGATCGGACCAGAGACGACTTCGGTCTTCGAACCGTCCGTGATGCCCAGCTGGACCTCGATCGGCTGCATCTTGGAATCTTTTACGACATAGACTCTGACCTGGCGCACTCTCTGTCGCTCGCCGCCGCCTCCACCTCCACCACCCGGTCGGCTCGTCCGTCGAGCGCCGACCCGCGGCGCCGTTCGGCTTTGCTCTTGGCGTAACAAGTCTTGAGCTTCGTTTTTCTCGTCGGGCGGCCTAAACCGAAGCGCCATATTCGGTATCGTCAGAACATCTTCCTTCTCGCTAACAAGAAACTGCACGTTGGCGGTCATGCCAGGCTTGAGCAACAGCTCCTTGTTGTCGATCCGCACCACGGCGTCGTAGGTGACGACATTCTGAATGATCGTGGGGGCGTTGCGCACCTGGTGAACCTTGCCACGGAAGCGGCGTGCCGGGAAAGCATCAACGGTAAAAGTCACCTGCTGCCCTTCCTGCACATTACCGACGTCGGCCTCGTCGACACTCGTGTGCACCTCCATCTTTGCAAGATCGTTGGCGATAGTAAAAAACGTGGGCGCTTGTAGCGACGCGGCTACGGTCTGGCCCACATCGACGTTGCGCGAAATGACAATGCCGTCGACCGGCGAGCGAATCACGGTATTGTTGAGATCGACGCCGGCCTGACTCAGCGCGGCTTGAGCTTGCGCGGTCTGCGCTTGATTGACGTTTACCTGCGCCACCGCGGCATCATAGGCGGTCTGGGCGGCGTCAAGCTCGCTCTGAGCCATTAATTCCCGTTTCCTCAATTCCCGGTTTCTTTCTAAGGTTCTGAGCGAGTCCGCCGCGCCCACCTTCGCCTTGGCGAAATTCGCCTGCGCCGCCAGAAGATTCGCGCGCGCCTGATCCACGGCGGCCCTGAACTTGTCTTGGTTCAGCTGGGCCACGACCTGGCCGGCTTTGACCTTGGTATTGAAATCAGCGAGCAGCTTATCGATGGTACCGGACACTTGGCTGCCGACTTGCACTGTGACGACGGCTTGCAAGGTGCCCGTTGAGGAAACGACTTGGCGAATATTGCCCCGGCTCACCAACACCGTTAGGTACGGTGATTCCTTTGCAGAGTTACCCATCCGCCAGTAGGCAAACCCGGCTCCACCGACTAAGAACAACGTGAGAACTGTAAATAAGAGCTTCTTTAGTTTCATGATCCCGCGTGCAATAGACGAAATACTTTGACTGAAAAATCGTTCGGATCGCGTTTGGTGACGCGCCGATAAGTCAAGCCGGTGGTAATCTCCGCGTTGGGCTCCTGATCTTCGATCACCTGATTCAAAGTAACCTGAAAGCGCGATACCGGCGCCGCGCCGGTCATTTCATGCTCCAGCTCTCTAGCGCTGCCTTTGAGGTAATAGTTCACGCCGTGGTCGCTCACCATGAGCGTGACCTTTCCGGCCTTTCTCAAATTGTTCGCCGTCGAACTATTTTTCCACAGCGCCATATCGAGGGTCGACGGATTCTTCGCCACCACTTCGTAATAGGAGAGCAATGCCGGATGAGCCCAACCGGCTTCGTCAATCGTAAAGATCGGAATGACCTTGCCTTCGTGAGACTCGACCCGCGACCCGCTCAGGCGCTCCAGCAACACCGGAGTCAATTCTTTACCTAGCAATTGCGACATAATCCAAGCCTGCCTACTGTTTAGACGCTTGAGACTTTACCCGCGCTCAGCGTCGAGAGCCAGTTCCCGGCGTTTACCGAAGCCCTGTTCGTTGTCAATATAAAATAGCTTCTCCGGCACGACGCAGTAAAACTTGACCTTGAGAAAGGCTTTATAAAACGCACCGCTTGCCGGATCGGTAAAGAGCTTTATTACGTCTGGATACTTACGGGCGTAAATTGTCATGGCCTTGGCTTTTTCGATCACTCCGTCGACGAGCACCACCCGGCCCTCGAGCTGGATGCCTTTGATTTTGCGCCAGTCTTTATAGTCTTCCTGAATCGTCACCGCAACCCTTGAATTAGCTGATAGATTTTGACAATGGCGCGAATCGGGCGCCGAAAAAAAATAAACTCGCAAGTCATCGCTGGCGTAAAAAACCGTCGCCGCCCACGGGACATCGCTCGCGGATGTGGCCAGCGTCATGGTGTTGTGACTTTGCAAATAATCGAGAACCTGGTGCTTTAGACCGTCAGACATGGTGGTCGTTCAATCGTTAGAATGCCTAGCCGGCGCCAGACGCAAGTTCCAAAATGTCAAACCATTAAATAGCATGCACTAGTGCCACCTTGCGTAGCTCGGCCAGATTCGCGGCCCCGACGCAGAGCATACTTATTTTGAGCTCCTGAATCACACCGCTGAGGAACCCTACCACCTTGTCTGAAGACTCCAAAGCAGCGGCTAAGAGCGGCTGCCCAATGGCAGCAATGTCGGCGCCGAGCGCAATCGACTTGGCGATATCCAAGCCGGTTCGGATGCCGCCCGAAGCGATCAGGGGAATGTCGGGCAGCGCTTGACGCACTCTGACCAGCGCTTCTTCCGTCGGGATACCCCAGTCGGCAAAGATTCGATCCACTGGCTTACCCTGCTGGGCCGCCCGCTGCGCTTCCACCGCTGACCAAGAAGTCCCGCCTCTACCAGCGACGTCGATGGCCTTGATTCCGGCGCGTTGCAATCGCACGGCGACATCTACGGAAATCCCGTTGCCGACTTCCTTGGCGACGACCGGGACTTCGAGCTCCCGGCACACGACGGCGATTTTGTCGACCAGACCCTTGAAGTTGCGATTGCCTTCCGGTTGAACCGCTTCCTGGAGCACGTTGAGATGAAGAATCAACCCATCGGCGCCGATCATCGCCACGGCGCGGCGACAATGCTCGACGGTGTAGCCATAATTCAGTTGTACGGCGCCCAAATTACCGAACAGCAAGATATCCGGCGCCAGATCTCGGACTTCAAAGGAATTGGCCGCAGACGGTTCTTCGATGGCGACGCGCTGGGAGCCCACGCCCATGGCGAGGCCCAATGCCTGGGCAGCGGTGGCCAAATTGCGATTGACTTTGCGCGCCAGATCGAACCCGCCAGTCATCGACGAAATCGAAATAGGCGCCCTCAGCCGCTTGCCCAAGAAAGTGGTACTCAGATCAATTTCGTCGATGTCCAATTCGGGAAGCGCGTTGTGGACGAAACGGTAGCCTTCGAGCCCTGTGCCGAAAGAGCTCGAAACGCGTTCGGTGTCGAGACAGATTTCGAGGTGCTCTTTTTTGCGTTTTTGGGTTTTGGTGAGGGCGGTTTTAACCCTGCGGCTCGGCATGATGGCGGAGGGCCGGCAAGCTCACCGTTGCTTTTTGGCGGCTCGCCGTTCTTTTGCGGCTGCAAGCGTGGTGGTTTTTCCAGCATCGGGATGGCGGCTCATGCCTTCGTCGTCCCAGCGGTGGAAAAGCTCCACGTCGATCTCGAACTGATCGAGAATTCGCGTCACGGTTTGATTGATGACGTCATTCAACGTTTTCGGACGATGATAGAAAGCCGGCACTGGCGGAAAGATCACCGCACCCATGCGGGTCAGCGTGGCCATGGCTTCAAGATGACCGAGATGAAGCGGCGTTTCACGCACGACCAGGACAAGCTTTTTTCTTTCCTTCAGCACTACGTCGGCGGCGCGGACGAGCAGGTCGCCGCCGAGAGAATGGGCGATGCCGCCCATCGATTTCATCGAGCAGGGCGCGATCACCATTCCTTCCGTGCGGAACGACCCGCTCGAGATACTCGCGCCGACGTTGTTGATGTCGTGCACGACGTTGGCCATCGCTTCGACATCTTTGACTGAGAAAGGCGTCTCCACTTGGATCGTCATCCTGCCGGCTTTGGTCAAGACGAGATGAGTTTCAATATCCTCAATCTTCGCCAGGATTTCGAGCATGCGCACGCCGTAGATCGCCCCGGTGGCGCCCGAAATACCAACAATCAATCTCTTTTTCTTATTCAATTGAGAAACTCCAATGTGAGCGCGTCACCGTCGCTGACGCCGAGATGGTCTTTCAAGCGCATCGGCGCGACTATTTCGATCTTGTTGCTCGGGTAATCCTTGACTTCGGGAAGCAGCACCGCCCCCTCGATTTTTCCACTCGCCTGATTTGCTGAATCTAAAATCTCAATTCGATAAATTCGCGCGCTGCAAAAACCGCCGTCCACCGGCGCCAATGGCACAGCGGTCAATTCGCGCTGCGCGCGCCGCCACACTCTGCCGTCTTCGGCCGACTTGGGGCGAACGTTGAGCGTCGCGGGGAAAGGGTTAAACCCGAGGCATTGTTTTAACGAAGCTCGTACCCAGTCTAAGGCCATGAACGATGTTGCTTGACCCAAATCGGAAAAGATAATTCCGGTCATGCGCACAATGGCTCCGCGAGCCCGAGGTCTGAGGTCTAATGACCCGAAAGCGAGGCCGCCTTGCCGCCGCGCCTCACCTTGATCACTTCGCCAAGAATCGAAAGCGCGATCTCGGGCGGCGTCTCGGTGCCGATATCGAGGCCAATGGGCGCGTACACTCTCTCGATCAGCTCCTCACCGATCTTATCTTCATTGCGAAATCTCTCAAAACAGGCCTTGATGCGCCGCCGGCTACCGATCATGCCGATATATTTCGCCTGACTCGGGAGGATCACGCGCAAGCAGGGTTCATCGTAGGCGTGTCCCCGGGTGATCAACACGATATAACATGACGGCGTGATCGTCATCTCTTTGAGCATCTGCGCCATGTCGCCGACCAAGACTTCATCGGCGTCAGGAAAACGCTCGCGGTTGGCGTAGAGCAAACGATCGTCGATCACCGTGACGTAGAAATCCAACACCTTGGCCATTTTGACCAGCGGCACCGCGATGTGACCGGCCCCGACCACAATCAGCTTCGGCGGAGCGGGCATCACCTCGAAGAAGACTTCGAGCTTGCCTCCCGTCTCGGGGAGATTCAGGGAAACCAACTGAGATTTTTCAGCGCGCAGGCGCGCGTCACTCTGTTCGAGGATCGCTTGGATCACTCGTCGATCGCCAATTGTCTCGCCGAGAACTTTGCCTTCCCGGACCAGGCATTTCGCGCCTGGCTCGACCGCGACTTTTTCGTCCACCTCGATCACGGTGGCAAGCACGGCGGCGGCGCCTTGCTCGCTGATTTGGACGAGCTCTTGAGAAAGCGAACTCATTTTGTGCTTATGGTCTCCTGATCTCGTTCTTTCCACCACGGATCGATGAATACGTTCATGATGCCTCCGCAAACCGCCGGGCTGTCCGATGAAATATCGTCGAGCAAATCGACGCGCACCGTGCGCGGCTTGCGCGTGCGGATGACTTCAATGGCTTCCCTCTTGACGTCGGCCTCACCGCAACCACCGCCAATCGTGCCAAGGATTTCTCCCCAGGCGGTAACCACCATTTTGGCGCCGACTTCGCGCGGCGTAGAGCCTTTTGTCGATACGATGGTCGCGACGGCGAGCGTCTCGCCCTTGTCGAGAAATTCTTTCACCTGGTGGTAGACGGACTCTTTCTTTCGGCCTTCGGCATCGGCTTCGCTATAACAAGCGCCTGGTCCAGCCATGGTTTTACCTCCGAACTGATATGTGAACTACCAAAAAACTCTGGTCGAGGATGGAAGATCGCGATCCTCCATTCTCCATCCTCGATCTTCGACCCTTCAAGCTACCATTTTCTCTAACGTACGTCCCAGAGTCACCAGACTATTAACGTTGTGCACCGACAAAAACAAATCGAGATAGGGCAGTGCGGCTTGCATGCCCTTGCACAGTGGCTCGTAGTTCTCGCTCGCGAGCAAGGGATTGAGCCAGATGATTTTCTTGCAGCGTCGCTTGATATCCTGCATCTCGCGCTCGAGCAGGCTCACGTCGCCGCGATCCCAGCCGTCGCTGATAATCACCACGACCGTTCGATGGGTCACTATGCTCGGGGCGAAATTACGATTGAACGTGTGCAGCGAGCGACCGATGTTGGTGCCGCCGGACCAGCCGAGAATGCTGCCGGAGATCTTCTCCAGCGCGTTAGCAATGTCTTTGGTGCGAATCAAATGCGTAATTCGACTGAGCGACGTGCTGAAAACGAAAGTTTCGACGCCCCAAAGCTCGTTTTGCAAGCCGTACATGAACTGAATTAAGAACCGGCTGTAGCAATCCATCGAGCCGCTGACATCGCACAGCAAGACAACTCTGGTCTTCTTGATGCGCTTTTTGCGACGGACAAGATCGATAATTTCGCCGCCGTATTTCATGCTCCGGCGCATGGTCCAGCGGGGATCGACGGTGCTGCCTTTGCGGCCGATTTTTTTCCGCCGGCTGATCTGCGTCGCGATCTTCGTGGCGATGAGCAGAATCGCGCGGGCAATGGCGCGGCTTTCTTCAACGCCCATTTCGCTGAAGTCTTTACGGTTCATCAGCTCCTGCGGGCTGTATGTCGGCACGGAGAATTCATCGAGGTTTTCCAGCGGCACGTTCTCTTTAGGAATCGACTCTACGGCGGCATCTTCGAGACCGCCCTCCTCATCGCCGCCTTCCTGCGAATGCGAATCGGTCGGCGTGCCTTGAATCTCCATGGTTTCCATCGGCACCCGCTCGTAACTCTGTTCGCGCCAAAAGGTGTCGAACAGCATATCGAATGTCGGGAAATCTTCCTTCTGCAAAATCAAGTTGGAGCGCAACACGGCCCGAAAATCGCTTTTTTCGGCGACATCGACAAGATCCGCCGAGCGAGACGCGTCGATAACCTGACTGAGGCTGACTTTGACACCGAGTTGCTTGAGCGCGCGCGCGAACGCCATCAAGTTCGGCAAGGTTCCCTTGCCGCGCGCCGAAGCGACGCTATTGACCGCGGCCGCGACCAATTCCTGAGTAATTTCCATTGACGGTCAACTCACCATTTCGGGCGACGCCCTGAGCAGCGCGTCCAGATTGAGCTGCCGTGCCTCCATTTGCTCGCGCAAGTGATGCAAATCCTCGCGATACTTGAACACGCAGCCCATTGTTTCGACGACGGTGTCATCATCCAGATTCTTGCGGTTGAGCGCGATTAACGCCGAAGCCCAATCCAAAGTTTCGGCCACGCCGGGTCGCTTGTAAAAATTCATCTCCCGCACCTTCTGCATGAAAGCGCAAATTTGCCGCGCCATCTTGGTTTCGACCTCGGGAAATTTCGTCGTAATGATCTCGTATTCTTTCTCGAAGGTCGGATACTCAATCCAATGGTAGAGGCAACGGCGTTTGAGAGCGTCATGAATTTCCCGCGTCCGGTTGGACGTGAGAAAGACGTACGGCCGATGCTTCGCGGCAATGGTGCCGAGCTCGGGAATGGTGATCTGAAAATCCGACAGCACCTCGAGCAAAAAAGCCTCGAACTCCATGTCGGCGCGATCGATCTCGTCGATCAAAAGTACCGGTGGACTGGCGCCGTTGGTTTGAATCGCCTCTAACAAAGGCCTCTGGATTAGATACTCTTGAGTAAAGATTTCAGTTTCGACTTTTTCCTTGTCGCCATGTTCGACTTCTTCGAGCTTGATGCGCAGCATCTGCTTGGGATAGTTCCATTCGTAGAGCGCGGTGTTGGAATCCAAGCCCTCGTAACACTGCAGCCGTATCAGCTTGGCGTCGAGCACTTTCGCCAACACTTTAGCGATCTCAGTCTTGCCGACCCCCGCTTCGCCTTCCAGAAGCAGCGGCTTCCCCATAATTAGCGACAGATAAACGACTGTCGCCAACGCACGGTCGCAGACGTATTTTTCTTCGAGCAAGATCTCCTGGACTCGTTCAATTGTCAGTTGTTCTGGATTCACAATCGCCTCACGTGTAAATTAGTCGATGGCCGGTCACGTGGCAGGATTTTTTAGGCCTCTGGCCCGAGTGGAGAATCGCCTCGACCACCCCTCCGCCGATGCCCCTAGCCTTGTCCGAAACCCTATAACCCTACTCCCTTTCCTCACGACGATCAATGTCGCCAACCTTGACGTCCCGCCTCGATCAAAACGCATATGTCGAGCGAATCGGACGTCATGTTCCTTTTCAGAGCTTAATCTAATCATAACAAAGCCGCCCAAATTAACAAAATCCAGGGAGCCGTGGAAGTTGGCAATCTTTATCGCCAACCCATAGCGAGGAAATGACTATTCCGCCCAAGCTGCGGCTTATCAAAGAACGCTTATGACTATTTATCTCAACATTGTGCCCGGATGTTTTATCGGGGGTCTACTATCGTGGTTTCTTTTTTGGATTCTCGATGAAAGCGCTCGGGAATGAAGGACTTTTAGAGTTGGAATCTCAAGGCGGGGGCGGAAAAAGGGGGCATGGCGTCTTGACGCCAGATATAGGGGGACCGGCCGCTTGTCCGGTGAATAAACCAGCCTAATTCGCGGCAACGTAGGCTTGCTTGAATCCAGTAGTGCTTGCCAGACTCTTTTTTAGGTCGTTGGCTACTTTGACATCAGCCATCTGGCCGACGCGAACTCTATGCCAGGTTTTCGCACCAGCTTGGATCGTCATAACATAGGCGTCGTACCCGTTTTTCCGCAAGGTGTTGACGATCGACTCCGCATCTTTTTTTTCGGCCAACGCCGCCAACTGCACGGCCCACTCCCGATTGATTCTGGGCTGAGCGAGCCGGGCAATCATGTTGCGCGCCGGCGCAACCGGCACCGGGGGCTTGTAGGGCGCTAACGAAAGCGCGTATGCCGGTCTTGCCACGACCCCCGCGCGCTTCGCAGGATCTTGCTGTCCGGCGGGCTGAGCATCAGATTTGCTTTTGCTCATCAACTGCAACATTGGCGTTGCTTCTATTGTTGGTTCGGCTGGTGTCACCGAGGTCAATACCTCGCCTTGGTTAACGAGTGACGCAATACTGCCATACGGCGGCGCCAACATGGCACCGGCACCAGGTGCGCTCCTACTCGGCGCTGGCTGCGGTATTTCCTCTTTCATTCTCGGATCGGGTATGGGAGGGGTCTCTGCAGGCGGCGGCAGATTTGGTTTTGATTTCGCCCGCTCTCTTCCAATCCGATCCAGTTCATTTCGCACCGCACCCAGCTTTGATTTGAATTCCTCCGAAGCGGTCTGTGCTTCATCGCGATTACGAATGACACGAGGAGTGATCAACATGATGAGTTCAGTACGTCGCGCTTCGTCCGTTGTCGTACCAAAAAATCGACCGACCACGGGTATATCCATCAAGTAGGGAATTCCCGTGCGAGTTTTGCTCTTGCGTTCGCCGATAAGGCCGCCGATGACCAGCGTCTCGCCGTCCTGAACCACCGCTGTAGTTTCTGCGTCCTGTGTATTGAAGGCCGGAAATGTATCTTGGCCGACCGTAACATCGTCCCCGCGCGCGCTAACCTCCGCCTTGATTTGCAAGTTGACCAATCCTTTTGTGTTCACTTGAGGAAGGATGGTCAGTATTCTGCCGGTGTTCCGATATTGGATTGTGGTGCTCGACGAGACGCCCGGGCTGCCGACCACGGCGTTTATCGTCCCGGTCGGGATCGGCTCTTCGCTGCCGACCTGAATCCGCGCCGGGCGATTATCGGCCGCAAGCACGCTCGGTGACGATATCAGTTTTACCCGCGAATCGGTCATGAGCGCATTGATGATCGCCTGAATATCCCTGCCGCCGACAATGCCGCTGAGACCGCTGCCGGAGCCGAAAGTAGGAGCCGTGGGAAAGTTGTCCGCCAGGGTGCGCAGCGCTCCTCGGGAAGCAAAAGTCTGGCCGAAAATGGTGACTCGAGATCGCCGCAAAATCTCAATGTCCACACCGAGGGATTCGGTATCGTTCAGATCGACCTGCAGGATCATCGCCTCGATCAAAACCTGACGCGGCACCGCATCCAATTCCTTCAGTATATTCTTGATATTCTGAAATTCCTGAACGCTGCCGTAGATGATCAGCGAATTGGTCGCCGGATCCGGCACGATTCTGAGCTGCTCTTGTTGTTGTTGAGCCTGGGGAGTTTGCGTTGGTGGTCGCGGCACCGTCGGCGGTAGCGGCGTCGCAGGTGACGGCACCACGGGGGGCGCTACCTGACCCGGCGCGGGAACTGCGGCATAAGCGCCCAAAGGCTGGCTCTGCTGGCCGAAGGAACCGGAAGTTCCAAACGACCCTGTCCCTGTAGTCCCTCGGCCCGGCGTCGGATTTGTCCCGCCAGGGGTCGAACGATGCAATTCCTGAAGCGTCCGAGTGGTATCTCGCCGGCCCGTTGACGGCTGGCCCAAAGCCTGGCTCAATACGTCGGCCAACTCCGTCGCTTTGCCATTCTCCACCGGATAAATGAAAATGCGCCGGCCCGGACCTTCGGCGATGATGTCGAGCCGATCGAGCCAGCGTTTCGCGTAGGTCCAAGCCGCTTCGCTGTGGCTAATCACCAGGAGCTGGTTAATCCTCGGCAGTGCGACGAATTGCGCTGCAAAGGAATCGGCTTGTGGCGCCGACGAAGCGAAAGACTGCATCACCTTGGTCATTTCCTGCGCCAGCTCTTCGGCGCTCGCCACTTTCGGTTGGTAAATCTCCATGCGCGTGCCGGCGAACACTTGCACGTCGATCAATTCAGCGATTTCCATCAGCCGCTGGATGTTCGACGGTAAATCCATCACGATGAGAAAATTACCGCGCGGGTTTTCGACGATCTCACCGCCGGGTTGGAGGAAAGGAGTAAGAACTCGCTTCATTTCCGCCACCGAGAAAAACCGCACCGGAACCACCTGTAGCGCAAAACTATCTTCCTTTCCCTGTCCCACCGGACGAGCCAAAGCTTTGCCGTCCTTGATCGGCATGATGTGATACAAATTTCCCGTGCGCACGGCCACGGCGCCGTTCATGCGCAGCAATTGATGAAAAATCGGCAGCAGATCTTCGGCACGTAGCGGCTCGGCACTGTTGATCGTCACCGTCCCTTTCACCTCGGGGTCGATCGTGTACGTGAGGCGAAGCTGCTGGGCGATGATATGAATAATTTCGACTAAATCGGCTCGATTGAAATTGAGTGAAACCATGCCACCGGACGGCATCGGCGCCGGCAGCCGTCGCTGCGGCCCTGAAGGCGCGGGCGCAACTTGCGGCGCCTGAGCGTCCTCGGGCGCAGGCGTGGGCTGGGGTACGCCAGCAGGTCCTGGTTGCGGCACGGCTGAGGGCCCTGGTCCTTGCGGTGTGACCACGCCGGGCGATTGCGCCGGCACGGGAGTGCGTCGGGGAATAACTGGCGGCTTTGCCACCGGCGGCGCACCCGGTTCGCTCGGTGCGGCCGGTTGGGTCGAACCCGGCGGTGATTGAATTGGCGCCGGCTGAGACGGCACTGACGGCTGTTGCGCGGCAAGAGGGAAGATCAACCCTGCCACGGAAACGAAGGCTGCCAATCCGATTGTGCGCTTTTCCAACATCTTCATACCTCTCCTACAGCTCACGAATCGGGAGCCGGGTTGCCCGGAGTCGGAATTCTCGCTCGTCGTGGCAAGTTTGGCACCACACGAGGAATCGGGGCGACCGCCCCTGGCGTGCTGGGCTGGCCAGGAGGCACCGCGCGGGGCTGTGCGACTTCAACTTTACGGAAATAATCCAACAATACTTCGACTCGGGCGGTATCTCTCGCAAAAACGACTTTTCTGTCCGCTATCTCGGCGAGTCTGAAACCTTCGACGTTATCACCGAGCTTCAGTCTCATGGGTGTAGCAAGCTGACCTGCCGGGGCCGGACCGATGCTCGGATTGGGGCTATCCTGCAAAATCGCCGTGCGATTATTGCCGATGATGATGGTACCGACGAGAATCATGTTGCGAACTCGTTGAAAAGATCGAGAGTTTTCTTCAGCTTCGCGAGTGGCTCCGGCTCCCCTTTCGGGATCAAAGAGATTTTTGCTGACGATCATATCCGTATTGATCGGAACTCTGGGCGTCGTCGCTGCTTGTTTCTCAGCCGTCGCTGCCGCCGGGCCTATTCTGGACGGGCCTGGCAAGTCCCAAGGACCTGCCGACCACGACCGATAAATGCTCCAGCTGACTAAAACTAGCGCAGCCGTCATGAGAATACTAAGCAGTGAAGCGCGTGTAAGAATCGCTCTCTACCTCCCGTCTTCTAGTCATCGAATGGAAACGATTATACAAGCTGGCTGCAAATTTGAAAACAAATAAATCTCGTCCCGTTCTGCTCCAAAGGACGGCTGAAGGCCTTGGCAGCGCGAGGGCTCGATCGAGCCTTAGCATTTCGCGTTTTTTATCATCAGGCGACACTAATTTCTAGTCGAGTATCACGTGAATGTGAAGCCCCCGTGAACCGGCGCGTCTTGGGACATCGCCGAGTCTGACGGTTTTTGGCTGATCGCCGGCGCGATGCGACGCTCCGACGGAGTTCAAGTGCCCGCTTTCGACTGATTGTTCTGATTCTCCGCTTTCGGAGACGACGGACCTTGAGCCCGCGCAAATCCAGCTACCGTAAGACTTATGCGCAAATTCTGCGCGGGGACTTGCGGCACTCCCTGGGGTTGAGGAAATCCGACCGGGCGAAACAGCGATCGCACATTGATCTCATCGACAACCAGCAACCTCGGGGCAGTTTCTATGCCTCTAATCAGATTGGCGATTTGTTGAATTTGCCCGCCAATTTCCAACTGAATGCCAATTTTGGAAAAGGAGCCCGCTGGTTCCGGATTGAGAACCCGGGTCGTGATGACTTGCGTTCCTTCCCGGGTGGCCATTGCCTGCACCGTCTCTTGAAGATCCGACGCACTTACCGATGGCGTGTCTCCCGTCAGCAGTTTTGGTTCCTGCATTTTGATCTGCGCGCGCGCCGTTTCCAAAGCACTGAGCAATGCTTCCTTTTGGGCGAGATACCGTAAATTCTTTTGCAAGAGTTGTGGCTGGCTATCGAGCTGATTCCTAACCCACTCGCGCCGTTCGAGAAACGGCGTTAGTACCGCGTATTTCGCGACAAATATGAGCACGATGAGCCCGGTCAATATAACCAGGCCGCGCTCTCGCTTGGACAGTCGACGCCAGAGATTGCTCATGGTTTTGCTTTATCTTTGGTCGGCTGGGTTGGAGTTAATTTCGTTACCTCTTTAGCATTCACTTTGGGCTTCTCAAGATCGGCTTTCAAAGAGAAAGTCTCACGGTTGTCGCGGCCGCGGTTGGACGGCGCGTTGAAGGTGACGTTTTCAAAGAGAGGTGACCGCTCCAAGAGCGGAATTAAAGCCGAGGCATTTTCGGCGTTGCCCTGGACTTCTAACACACCCGCGCGATAGCGCACGTTCGAAAAGTAAACATTGTTGGGAACGACTTTGGAGAGTTCATCGAGAAGACGCAGGACTTCGCCGCGGCGCAGATCGAGATCACTCAGGTAACTCGCTTCCTTGCGCAGCAGCTGAAGCTGCGAGTCTTCCCGGCGCAACGCTTGGACCGACGGCTCGAGTTTTTGATTTTCTTTTTGCAACTGGCGCAGTCGTAATTCATCCTTCACCGGGAAGCTGACTCCCCAGGCGATCAGCGCGAGCACCAGCAGACCCATAAGAACCGTGTTGAGGAGCGATAACGTCTTGTAACCGTCTCGTTCCGCGCCCTCATGGCGCAAGAAATTTGCCGCCAGCGAAGCTTCTCGCACGCCGTGCAACGCCGCTCCGATTGCCGGCAGTGTTTCCGCTTGAGAATTCTGTTTAGATCCTTTCAAACGCGCATTGCCGAGCGCGCCAATATCCTCCGCTTCCGCTATCTTCCCGGCGGCCAACCCGTTCAGCGCGCCCAGATCGCCGCAGCGATAGAGCTTTGGCACCCCTTCGAGGTATTCTTGCAGCAATTCCTTGCCGGTACCGTGGGCCCATTCCAAGGCGGGTAATTGATGGGAAAATAACAGCTCCGATGCTGGCTTCCAGCCGTTGTCCTTGACTTGGATCCCGATCATTTCCCAGTTCTGCCCATGCCCCGCAACTATGGCGGCGCTGCCGGCACTCGCTTCCTTGGAAAACAGCAAGTAGTTCGCCAGAGCGGTCACCGTCGTCTCTACGCCTCTTGGTTTGATGCCGAAGGACTCCAGCAGGCTGAGTAGGCCGTCGAGACGCTTTTTGGGAATCGCGAACACATAGAGACAGAGCTTCTCGCCTTTTTTCCCAGCCGGTAAATAGTCGTAATAGATCTCCTCGCGCTTGAACGGCAGTTGCCGCTCGATCTCGTACTCGAGCACCTGCTGCAGGTTGTCTTGCGCCGCCAGGGGCAAGAACACCTGCTGTACGATCACCTGATCCTGCGGCACGCAAAGATAAACTTGATCCCGCACGGAGTTGAAATGCGGCAGCAATGAAACGATCGCCTGCCTCAACGCGCGTTCGCGCGAATCGCTTTCGGCTTTGAGCGCGATCTCTCTCACGTCCTCGGCGATCCAACCGGTAAGCTCGGAGATCGCCTGCCGATTGTCAGCCTCAGGCAGTTCTCGCTCCTCTTGCTCGAGCATTGAGACCGAGAGAAAGCTCTTGCGCAATCGGACCATAATGACCCTGTCGCTTAGTAAATAGAGTCCGACGCTGGTCAAAAAGTCCGCGCGGGAAGCGTCCTGTAGATGACGGAGAGCGATCATTTCTCCTGGATCGAGCCTTTGTTTGCCGGAATGGTAGCCTCCTAGTCTATCCCATGAGCTAGTTCTGTGGTAGTGCTAAATCGCGATCGAGCCAACGCACCATCTCGAAACCTTGCGCGCCGCCGAGCCGGACGATTCCTTTAACCCGACGCGGCAGGCGGGAATCCTCCAACCGGCCTTCCGCTTCCACAGCAACTACCGATGGATTAGTGAAAATGAACATTTGCAGCGTCGCGTCCCCGGCGCCGATACCTAGTAGCGGCAACAAGTCGGCAAGGGTTTTTTCCGCAAGCTTCTTCCGTTCCTCGACAAATGTTCGGCACTTTTCCAGGGGAAGGCCCATCAGCGCATGAATGACTTCGGCCGGGGCCGTACGCAAATTGACGCGGTCAATCGGGCTATCCACGGTAAAAATCTCGCGCAATGCGACGCGACGCGGATTGTCCGCCGATTGGCTTTTGTCTTCGGCATAACCAAAAAACAAGCCATGCGTCACACCCCTGATCCAAAGCAGCTCCTCGACGCTATCCAGCGGACCGTTCTTCGCCGTGTAAGGCGGCGACAGCGACGCATAGTAATCATCCTCAGCACCGTTGGTCCGGTGCAAATCGTCGGCGTCGCGCCAGTCCATAATCGAGTCGACCAGGATGTCGCGCCGGACGTCATCGATACCGAGATTCGTAAAAACGCGGCGGAGGGTCTCTTCATTGACCCGGTTAATGTTTATTTTGCCGCCCTCATCGACCAAGCGCACACGAGACATGCCGGCGCCGACCCCTTCCTCGCGCCAACTACCGTCGAATAGATCGCTTTTCTTTTGATCTTGCTGAAGCTGCTGCCCGGTTCCGGCTTGCTGATTGAGAAAATCGTACAAACCTCGCTCAAAACCGGCCACGGCAAGATAATAGCCTATGGTCTCGTCACTGAAGCGATGGGCCGCGGTGGCCTCCTCGCGCGCCGAGGTGCTGAAGTCGAAGGCTACCACGAAGAGGAAAATAAAAATCCATAGCACGACGATCAGGGCGACGCCATTTTCGCCGGCCAGTTTGGTTCGGAACAAGCGGAACTCTATCTGCGGTTTCATGGCGTCAGCACGGTCATCATGATCGGAAAAATCCAGCGCACCTCTTTGCCGCGTTCGTCTTGATAGGTGAAGCGCACGGCGCGCGGCAGCATGCGCCGTTCCCTGCCATCCCAACGATCTTCCCAGGTTTCTTCTTCCGCCTGGGGATCCAAGTAGGCTAATCGAAACTCTTTGACGTTGTCCTGAAGAACAATGCTATACGTCTGTCCACCGCCGCCCGATTCGCTGCTCAGACGCACGGGCACAGTTTCTTCCAATTTCACCGTCGCCCGGCCCTTATCGTCCTCGTCCTTGGTTATTTGAATCTTGGCCATACCGCGCCCACCCATGCCTTGGGAGTACGCCGACACGAAGGTGAGGCTTTCGGCATCGCCTTCAAAGAAAGCCGTTTGCTCTTGCGGCGATTCACGGTAAGGAAACGTCGATCGGACATAGCTCCCGAGCAAATCGGCGATCGATCGTTGTTTTTGATTGCGCGTCGAATTTACCTGTGACTTTTCCACGGCGCTATGGCTGAGAGAGAAGGCACCGTAAAGGATTCCCCCCATCAGAGCGAAGATCGTCAGCGCGAGAACAACTTCGATCAGCGTGAACCCAGCCGCTCCGGCAGAGGCACGCGTCGCTTTCTCGCGCGTCCTTCGCCGATCCGCATGGCGCGGTAAAACTTCGGAGTTCATCAGTTGGCTTTTTTCGTCAGACGGAAGGTTTTGAAATCAACGCGCCGCTCTCGTTCCCCCTCCGTCACGGTCATCTCTAGAGCGACTTCTTTGAGTTCCCAGTTGCTGGATAGATTGAGCGACGGCGACGTATCCCGCAGCGTTTGAACCTGGCTTTTCCACCTGCCGGCGGCGCCGAGCGTGCCGCTGTCGGAGCCTTCGGAAAGCCTTTTTCGGGCCAGCAACTCATCCATCACTCGGGCGCCGTAAGTGACCGCCTCGGTATTCGTCGTGCTGCGCGCGCCGAGCCGCAAACCCAAGGAGAAAATTTGTAAAAGCGTGACGACTCCCAGCCCGACGATGGTCAAAGCGACGAGAACTTCGAGCAGGGTAAAGCCGCTGATTAAAAGTCGCTGAACTCTCATGATTTATCCCCGCGCGTCACTTCGATCCTGCCGGTGAGCGGTTCCAAGCGAATAACGTAGGAGACGGACTTTTCGCCGGCGAGGACAATGGCGCCGCCTAAGCTGCTGCCGTTGGGGAAAAAATAGAATCGCTTGATATCGCGGTCCACGGCCTCGCCGCCGTCAACCGACACGAACTTTACTTCCGCCGGCAAGTGGACCTCTCTAGACTGCGCAACTAGATAACTGTTTTGCGGCAGATTCAGCACAAGCTCTTGTGGTACACCGTCAAATAAGGCCCGGCTTCTCAGATCGCGCCCCACCGCCGCCAATGCCAGAGCAGAAATGCGCACCTCGCGATCGTTTAGTCCCTTTTCGATGTTGGGCACAACGATCGCCAAGCTGACACCCAGGAGGAGCAGCACCAGCACCAGTTCGATCAGCGTAAAGCCGCGGTTATTTTTCCCAGCTGGTAACATCACGATTGGTGTCCTCGCCGCCGGGAACGCCATCTGCGCCGTAGGAAGTAATATCGTACGCGCCATGATCACCGGGGCTCTTATAAACATACGGCTTGCCCCATGGGTCGAGCGGAACCTCTTTCTTTAAGTACGGCCCATCCCAACGATCAACTCCGCCGGGCTTCTGTGTCAGGGCCTGGAGCCCTTCCTGCGTGTTCGGATAACGCCCGACGTCAAGACGAAAAGTATCCAGCGCCACGCCGAAACTCTCTATTTGGATTTTGGCCGATTTGGCAGTGGCTTTCTCGCCTTGTTTGATATACTGCGGCAGGACTATTCCGGCGAGCAAGCCAATGATGATCACGACGACGATCATCTCGACGAGCGTGAAACCCATTTCGTTTTTTATAAGTTTCTTAGAAAGGTAAGTCATTGATACTAAAGATCGCCAGCAACATGGAAATGACGATAATCCCGATTATCAATCCCATTCCCAAGATCAATACCGGCTCTAGTAACGCAGTCAATCGTTTTGTCGTTCGTTTGACCTCTTGATCGTAATAGTTCGCAACTTCCGAAAGCATTCCATCCAGTTTACCCGTTTCCTCCCCCACCGCAATCATGTTCAACGCCAGCGGCGGGAAGAGTCCGCTTTCGCTCAGCGGTCGCGCCATGCCTTTGCCTTCGCGCACACGCACCTGAACTTGGCCGATCGCTCTCGATAGCAAACGATTGCTTAGCACAGCCTGAACGGTACCCAACGCTTCAAGCATGGGCACACCGCCCTTCAACAGTGCGGCTAGTGTGCGGGAAAAACGCGCGGTTTCGAACTTCCTCACCAGGTCGCTGAACAACGGGGCGCGCAGAGACAGCCGGTCCCATTCAGCCCTCCCCTCGGGGCTCCTTACGTAAAAGATTCCTCCGGCTATGGCGGCGAGAATGACCACCAATGTGATCCATCCGTACTCCGCCAAAAACTGGCTAAACCCGATGACGACCTTGGTGATCCAGGGGAGAGCCTTGCTATTATCTCGAAAAATTGCGGCAAACTTCGGGATGACAAAGACGAACAAAACCATTAAAGAAATCCCGGCAGCACTGGCCAATATGGCTGGATAGATCAACGCGGATTTGATGTCTTCCTTGAGCGCCAGGGTGCTCTCCTGATACTCTGCGAGATATCGCAGCACGCCTTCCATGATACCGCCGGCTTCACCGGCGCGGATCATGTTCACATAAATCCTGGGAAACACATCGGGATGCTCGCCCATGGAAACGGCGAGGGATTTGCCCGCGCGCACAGCTTCGACCAGAGACTGCACAACTTTGCTCAGCTCGCCGCCTTCGACTAGGCCGCCGAGAATTGACAGGCTGCGGTCGAGCGGCAATCCGGCCGCGAGCAGGGTTGCCAGCTCGCGGGTGAACTGGAGGAGCTGTTGTTGGTTGACCTTGCGCTTGGAAAAAAGCGGCTGCTGCTGCCGCGCCGCGCCGACGGCGCGCTGGCTGGGTAGAGCGATGCGCAAGGGCACACAGCCCATCTCGCGCAGACGCGAGATCACGCTTTGCTCGGCGTCGGCTTCCATAACGCCTTCGACAACCTTGCCCGCATGATCCGCGGCGCGATACTGAAAAAATGCCATGCCTCAACCCTACCGTTCGGCTCCCCGCCATTTTGGATTTTCGATTTTGGATTTTAGATTCGTCGAGCGTACTCGAGCGATCCAATCCAAAATCCCAAATCCAAAATCTAAAATTGGTTTACGCCTCTTCTCTGGTCACTCGTAATACTTCGGCGAGCGTTGTAACGCCCTGGCGCACCTTGTCCCAACCGTCGTCTCTGAGTAGGCGCATACCCTGCTGGATAGCCAGATTGCGAATCGCGCCGGCATCGGCGCGCTGGACGATAACCTTGCAGATCTCTGAAGTCACCGGCAGCAGTTCGAAGATGCCGACCCGGCCCAAATAGCCCGTGCCGCTGCAGGCGGCGCAACCGACGGCTTCCCATACAGTCATGAAAGTGTTGCCATTTTGAAACTCCAGCTCTGCCGGCATACCCTCCACGCCGGCAAACGGGACCTCCTTGCGACAGGTCGGACAAAGCCGGCGCACAAGTCTTTGCGCTAATACGCCCAACAACGATGACGAAAGCAGATAGTCCTGCACACCCATTTCCAACAGGCGCGAGATCGCGCCGGCAGCGTCGTTGGTGTGCAAGGTCGAAAAAACCAAATGGCCGGTCAGCGCCGCCTGTACGGCGATCTCGGCGGTCTCGGCGTCACGGATCTCGCCGACCATGATGACGTCGGGGTCCTGTCGCACGATCGAGCGCAATCCGTTCGCGAACGTCAGCCCAATCTGCGGTTTGACGTGAATCTGATTGACGCCGCCAAGCTGATATTCCACCGGATCTTCGATGGTAATAATCTTCTTACCCGGATCGTTGATTTTCTGCAGCGCACCGTAGAGCGTGGTCGTCTTGCCACTGCCGGTGGGCCCGGTGACCAGGATCATGCCATGGGGCTTTAGAATCATCTCATTGAATCGCGCCAGCGGGGCGGCAGGAAAGCCCATGGTATCGAGCTGGGTAAAAATCTGGCCACGCTCCAAGAGCCGGATAACGACGCTCTCGCCGTACAACGTCGGAACGGTGGCGATACGCAGATCGACGTCCTTGCCGCCGAGCCGCGTCTTGATGCGTCCGTCCTGCGGCAAGCGGCGCTCCGCGATGTTTAATTGCGCAAGAATTTTAAGACGCGAAATGATCGCCGCTTTCAGTTGGCGCGGCGGCGAGTCGATCTCGTGGAGGATGCCGTCGATGCGGTAGCGCACCTTGAGCTGATTCTCGAAGGGCTCGATGTGGACGTCGGAGGCGCGGCTTTCGAGCGCGCGCACGAGCATCTGGTTGACAAGCCGGATAACCGGCACCTCGGACGCCATGTCGCGCAAGTGGGCGACGTCTTCCTCGTCGCCGATCCCCTCCATCGGTTGCGCCGCCTCTTGATTGTTCGCTGCATAGTTGCTGCTGTACAAAGCTTCGATGCGTGCGGCGATTTCTTTCTCTCGCGCCAGAACCGGTTTCACGCGCAGACCGACGGCGAGCTCGAGCGCATGCAGGCGCGACAGATCCAGTGGATCGGTCGTCGCCACCAACAGCTCACGCCCGTCGATTTGCACCGGCACCATGCGAGCCAGTTTGAAAAAATCGCCGATGCCGGGGGGGAACTCGATTGGCAAAGGCGTATTGGCGACGTCCTTAAGGGACATCATCGGAATATCAAAGTGATCCCGCAATACTGGCAACAAATCTTCTTCCGAGAGAAACCCCAGCTCGACGACGAGCCGCGTCAGGGGGGCCTGCTGCTCCTCCTTGAGCTTCATCACCCGCTCGAGTTCTTCGCTGGAGATGAGCCGGCGTTGGACCAGCCGTTCGGAAAGGCTTACTTGAGGAGCGTCCATGTCTTTTTCCCCCGCGCTATTTGGCTGAGCCGGAACCGGCTCTACCGTAGCGGTCTTCTAAACGAACCACGTCGTCGAGTTCCGGTGTCGAGACTTCCAAAACATCGCAATCTTCCACTGCGGTCATGCGGTGCTTCATTCCGGGAACAATGTGTAAACATTCGCCAGGCGCCAATCGCAGCTTTTGACGCTCTCCGGCCAACTCGACATCCATTTCGAGGACGCCCGTCAGCAAGCGAATCGTTTCATCTTTCACCACATGGTACTGGTAGCTTAAAGATTCGCCCTTGTTGATGTGCAAAACTTTTCCGACGTAGCGCTCCGTATGGGCCCAGATGATCTCGTGACCCCAAGGTTTTTCGACAATTCTGCCTTTCTCGATGAAGTTGGCTTCCATATTGGCAGTGATAATAGCAAATTCCCCTGAAGACCGGAAATCAAAACCGGTGGCGGCCCAACGGGGCACCGGCGTGTCCGTTCGAAAGCTTTCTCAGGTTAAGCCCAAAATGCGCCCTACCGGTGAAGAGCGGCTTATCAGGGGGCCTTCACTATCGCGCCGCAAACATACATGTGCGCCAAAGCAAACAGAGTAAAAAACCAGATCCGCGTTTCATGATGGTAAAATGGAACATCTCCAATCCCTGTGACGATCGCGGCAATCCACGAGGCGGTCAGGCCAATTCCCAGCAGTCGCTCTGGCCCATCTCGACTGAAAGAGGTTCGCCATAGCCGTAGCAGAGTATGACCCAGCAACCAGAGAAATGCGAACAAACCGAGTAAACCGGTTTCCGCAAACAGTTCAACGTAGACGTTATGCGTGTGCAAAACCGGGCTGTCCTCAAGTATCGTACCTTTGAGGTAGAGACGCAGCGATTCTTTCAAGCGGCCGCGGCCGTATCCCACTCCGAGTATGGGATGGTCGACACCAAGTTGCAGCGAGCTCGTTAACCGCTGCAACCGCTCGCGCATTGCCGGATCTTCGTCCGGACGGGTGATTGAGGCAAGGCGATCTTGAATGGAAGGAACCGCCAGCACGCACGCCAGTGCCAATGTCATAAGAGCCGCCAAATATTTCCATTCCCGTGCCGTTAAGGCGAGATACAACATCGCTGCGGCCCAGCCAAGCCATGCGCCCCGGGAAAAAGTTAGAATCAACCCCAGGGCCTGACTCGCGCATGAGATCACGCTCAAACCGCGCCACCACCCGGCGCGTGCCGTCGCTACGAAGATACCTAACGGGATACTCATGCCAAAGAGATATCCGGCCGTATTGGGATGATCCAAGGGATAGCCAAAGCGTTGAGACAGTGAGAAATCGAGAATCGATGGTTCATGCGACAACCCGCGGACCACGAGAACAACTGGAAGTATCCCGAGCAACAATGGAAGCCAGCGGCGCGGCGACGCGGCGGAAAAGAGATCAACAAGCATCACCGCGTGAGCGCAGGCGAAAAAAAAATAACGATAGTCTCCTGCCTGGTGGAAATCCGGCAGCAGCGACAATGTGACGGCCAAAAAAAATAACCATAGCGGCTTGAGCAATCTCAACTCGGACAATCCGGTAGACGCCCAACCGCTACGAAGCAGCACGAACAACTTGAGTGTCAACCAGAAAAAAAACGTTGTGCGCGAGATACTCCACGCGCTCATGCTCACATCCGTGGAAAAGAACTCCACGCGGCCAATACCGAGTAACGCGATAGAGAGGAAGGCGGCGGTGATCGTACCTTGCCTCCATCGATCCAGAAATATTTGCATGTGGGGAGTTTTTACTCAGCAAAAAGTAGAACCGCTCACCGATCCTCTCGTTGGCGAGGGACATTGGCTGACGAGCGAGGCAGCACCCCGCTGCGAAAACCGCCAAACAGAGTCAGTGCAAGGATCTTCATATCGCGCCAAAGCGACCAATGTTCGATGTAATCCAGATCGTGCTCCACGCGTCGATCGAGCGGCGTATTGCCGCGCCAGCCGTTTACCTGGGCCCAGCCAGTCATCCCCGCTTTCACCTTGTGGCGCAGCATATATTTGGGAATCGACTTGCGAAATTCTTCGATTAATGGCGGTCTCTCCGGGCGAGGCCCGACGAGGCTCATATCGCCGCGCAAAACGTTAATGAGTTGCGGCAGCTCGTCCAGACTTGTATGCCGCAACCAAGATCCCAACCGGGTCATGCGAGGGTCATTCTCGGTTGCCCACACCGGACCGGTCAGTTTTTCGGCGTCGTAAACCATCGTCCGAAACTTGAGCATTTGGAATTTGATTCCGTCCAGTCCCATGCGTTCCTGCCTATAAAGCACCGGCCCGGGCGAGGTTAGCCTGATACCCAAGGCGATCAGAGCCATCAATGGCGAAAAGAGGATCAGCGCGTTACCCGCGATTAGCAGATCGACCGCCCGCTTGAGGCCGGCGTTCCAGCCGTCGAGCGGCGATGCCTGGAGCGTCACGATGTGCAGATCGTCAAATTCTTCAACTCTGCCGCGCAATTTGGCGAATTCTCCCAGATCCGGCACATAAAAGAGCGTCACCGGTTCATCGCCAAGCCAACTTTGAACCTCGCTCAAGCGCGCCGATTCTTCCAGCGGAAACGCAACAAACACCTGTTCAATGTCTCCGGAACGGATCGTGTCGACAAGGTCATTTTGGTTTTCGATGACCGTAACCCCGAGGGATTCCGTCTCGCCAGTATCCTGCCCCACGAAATGCACCCCGACAACCGAGAGTCCAAGATGACGGTACCACTGGAGCTTATGGACCAGCCGCTTTGCCTGCGCCGGGGCACCTACGACCACGACGTAACGGAGGTTTTTCCCCTTCCTGCGCAGATAACGCAGTCCCTCCCGGACAAGCAAATGGCTGAGATTAAGGAACGACGCAGTGAAAGCCCAGAACAGAACAACGACCACGCGGGAAAGAATAATTTCCCGCAGAAGAAAGATGACGCCGAAAAAGATCAGCATCGCAAGACTGACACCCTTAAACAGGTCGGCGGTCTCACGCCAGTGCGTGGAGATCCGGCGCGGCCGGTAAAGATCGAGAACGTGAAAGACCACACCAAAGATCAGCAGGATTAACAGCCATGCGATAACGTAATGGCGAAAAACACGGGTCTCCGGCAAAAATGAAATATCCGCATGAAAGCGCAAGAGGTAGGCCAGCCACCATGACAGCGTCAGAAACATGAGGTCATTGACCAACATGAGACTTTTGAAAAATTGGCTATGGCGCTTTAGCATCGCTTAGTTCTCCGCCGCGTGTTCGCGCAAGCGAGCTGCTATGTAATCTCTGATTTGCACCTTAAACCGATCCCGTGAAAATCGGCAAGCATGCTGGCGAATCGCAGTGGCCTCGAATCTGTGTCGATTCTCTTGGAATGTGCACACCGCCGCCATCAAACTCTCGGTGGTCAACTCGTGAAAAACAATCCCCGTCGGTCGGGTAAGCTCATTACCATCCAACGGCAAGACGGTTTCAAGCGCGCCCCCTTTACCGTAAGCGATCACAGGCCGCCCGCTCGCCTGCGCCTCCAACGGCACTATGCCAAAGTCCTCTTCTCCTGGGAAGATCAGCGCCTGGCATGCAGCGTAGAGAGACGCAAGCGCCTCACCGCTCATCCACCCCAAAAATTCGATGTTCGGCTGGGCCATCTTCTCGAGCTTTTTACGCAGCGGCCCCTCTCCGGCTATTTTCAGGGGAAGTTTTAACCTATTGAAGGCATCGATGGCAATGTCAATTTTTTTGTAGGGAACCAAGGCGGAAACGATCAGATAATACAGCTCCTGGCGCTCGCACAATCGAAACCGCTCCACATCCACGGGCGGATGTATCACGGCCGCCTCGCGCCCGTAGAGCCTTTTAATCTTGGCCGCAACGTTATTTGAATTGGCAACAAAGAAGTTTACCCGCTCGGAAGAGCGAACATCCCATTGCTGAAGGTAACGACGCCAAAGAGCCATCCCCGCCCTCGCTATCGAAGAAGCGTCAGAGCCAAAGTAGGCGTCGTGCTGATCCCAAACATAACGCATCGGGGCATGCACATACGAGATGTGTAAAGCCCGATGCGGGAAAATTCCTTTGGCGACACAGTGGCTGCTAGAAAGAACCAGATCGTAATCGCCGAGTTCAAAACTCTCTATGGCCTGCGGAAAAATTGGCAAGAGGTAGCGAAAATAATTCTGCGATCCCGGCAAGCGATCGATCCATGAAGTCTTCACGTTCATCCGTTTGATCGTCGGTGAAACTCCGTCCGGATTAGAAACCAAAGTGTACAAATCGGCATTCGGAAAGATTTCGCAGAAAACTTCCAAACATTTTTCCCCTCCCCTCATGCCGGTGAGCCAGTCGTGGACGAGGGCAATTTTCATGAAACAGCCATCGGCGAGTCAAAACTGGTGGGGCATGTCACCGGCTCATAAATGCTGACCCGCATCGACTGCTGGCGCACCACGACAACCCCGTGTTGTCGCGCTTCCTTTTTGCGGGAGTTCGGCGGGTTGATGCGCGCCATGCGTTGAACATTCTCACATGGGAAGCTGAACCTCGGGTATGGATCATCGATCCTATTGTTCTGCACAAAGCGAAGAATCGGCTTAACCTTCGCTTTTTGGTGTCTACCGGATACCAGTTATCTCGGCCTTCACAGAGCCGTTTCTCCGAATCGAATAAAATCGTCCTAACGCCTTCTTTCCCCACGAAAGCAAGTTCATCCCAGGGAATTAACGGCTGGTGACGACGGCTCGTTCCAGCTTTTCGGCGGTTCTTAGGGTTTCGCGGAGCTTCTCGGCCTCCTCTCGCTGCTCGAAACGACCGACGCGGACTCGGTGCAATTCTTTTCCCTTAACATTAGTCACCGTCACGTAAGCGTCGTAACCTTTATCCTTTAGTTTCTTTACCAAGCTCGCGGCAACTTTTTTCTCAGCGTAAGAGCCTAATTGAACCGACCAAGGACCGGCGGCGGCGCTGGCGGGCTTATTGGTTTTCGCTGTTGTCTGGGCTGCCACGTCTTTCTTCAAAGACGCTTTCCTGGCGTCCGCGGATTGTGTCTGAGATTTCTCGGTTTTTTCGGAACGTTGAGTATCGGCGGCAGCGTCCGCAGTAACTTCACTGCCTTCGGACACGGTTACCGGGAGCACTAGCTTGGCACCTTTTTTCTCGGGAAACCACGCCGAATGTTCCTGAATCAATGTCACCTCCAGTGTGTACCGTCCAGGTTCTGCGGGAGCTTGAATACTGGCTTTCAGATCCACCGACTCACCCGGCTTCAGGTCTCGGGGCAAGGGTGTGCGCAGACCGTCAAAAACAACCGTCGCCCCTTTTCGATTCAACCAGTGGTAGGAAAGATTCACGGCATAGCGATCTTGATTGTCGGGCTTGCTAGGCCAAGTCACGGGACTGACGTTTTTGACCGTGATATCCGCGGAAACGATTTTGCCGCTCTTCATATCCGAGGCGACATTGTGGTACTCGAAAGTCACCTGAAAACCGGATTCCGGCAGCCGCTTCGCTCCCGTATCGCCGCAGCCCAAGAGCCCGCCGATAACGAAAAGCATCGTGCCCACTGCAAGTCGACGTATCATGATTGTATTTCTTGGCCTGTCACAGTTACCGAGTTTCCCAACCAAAATATTATTAAGGACAAGCCCATCGTGTCCGACCGGTGGAGCTCTCCCTCCGACTATTGAAGTGTGAACATCCGGGCTAATTGGCTGGCCTCAGGACTTCGTCAAATACTTTGAGGGTTTCCTGTGCCGTTTTTTCCCAGTTAAAAAGTTTAGCCCTCTCCGTACCCTTCTGGATTAAGGACCACCGTAATTCTTCATGTTTTAAAACCCGATCTATCCCTTCAGCAATGCTCTGAACATCTTTGGGATCGACGTAACAAGCCGCGTCGGCGCAAACCTCAGGCAAAGAGGCCGCGCGAGAGACGATCACAGGACAGCCACAAGCCATCGCCTCAAGGGGCGGTAACCCGAAACCTTCGTAGAGCGAAGGATAAACAAAGACGCTCGCCAGATTATAGATCTGCGCAAGCCTATAAGTCTCCACGTAATCCAGGACGGTTATACGGCTGCCGAGTTGCTCTCCAACCGATCGGTCGCCCTCACCCCACCCGCGCGGGCCGACCAGCACCAGACCGAACTCGCTGCGGATCTGTTGCGGCAGTTCCGCGTACGCCCGAACAAGCCGCTCGAGGTTTTTCCGCGGCTCTCTCGTCCCCACAAACAGAATGAAATTTTCCGGCAGGCCGAGCTCGCCCTTGCAAGATTCCAGTGCTTCTCTCGGATAAATCTTAAACACGTCGTGATCGACGCCGAGATGGACCGGCGTAATCATCTCGTCGGGCAGGCCGAGTAATCCCGTAGCTTCGCTCTTAATGTAAACAGAGTCGGTGATAATTCGGTCGGAGCGTCGGATGTTTTTAGAAAAGTTTTTTTCAAAATACTGGACTCTGTCTTTCGGATGCGCCTCGGGAAAGAGTCGGAATGAAAAGTCATGCACGGTGGTGACAATTTTTTTAGCCCTGATCTTTACAGGGATAAAGTTAGGCTCAAAGTAAAGGTCAAACTCCGAATGAAAAAGTCCGGAAAGAGCGAATACACTTTGCCTTACCGCCTTTCTAAACCATGGAGTTTTGGGCAGCTGATTTCTTAACCGCTGGATCGGGTGGTCGGAGCCCACCAGATTTTTGCTGAAAAACCCATAGTAGTACGTGTATTCGCTATGATCATCCAACAAATTAAAGTACCGTGTTAGCTGGCTTATGTAGTGCCCAACCCCGGTAAGAGAACCCTGAAGCGGGATCGTATTGATAACGACTCTTTTCGCGGGAATTTCACTAGACTGCGCCATGAGTTCCCTAGTTCAACTCCCTAAATATCGTTTTTCAACCAGGTAGCCTCTGAAGGCATCTTGCCACAGCCGCATAATGGCCCAATCGTCAGTCGGATTTAATTCTCGGCGACTTACTAAAATGTCCATGCAGTTCTATACCACAATCTGCGTATAAGTCTCAGCAGAAAATTCGTTTGCTGCCGCCGCATTTGTGGTGAAACAGGTCCGCCTTAGAGGCCGAACGGATGGACGTGCATTTTTTAGCTCTGGGTCTTGTGCCCGTTGCTGCAAAGCATCTAATACGTGTATTCTTTGAGCACAGTAAAATTCAAACGCGAGTGATTTTGATTTGCACCTTGTGATGAGCCGAAAGAATCAATGATCTCCTTGATCATTCCCACCTATAATCGAGCTGTCGTGTTAAAGCGAGCTTTGGATAGCGCTATGAATGTGGATTATTCGCCGGTCGATTACGAAATCATCGTCGTAGATAACGGCAGCACCGATGCCACGCCGGCGGTGGTGCAAGAGGCGCAGGACAGGAAGCCGAAATCTAACATCAATTATATTCGAGAGGAGCGGCTTGGCCTCCACAACGCCCGCCATGCCGGAGTTTGGGCGGCCAAAGGAGATATCCTGATCTTTACCGATGATGACGCCACATTCGCTCCGGGTTGGCTACGCGCCTATGCCGGGGCTTTTGACGCCAACCCAGAAATGGTCGCTGCCGGTGGGCCGGTTCGAGCCTCATGGGAGGCTCCGCCGCCAAAATGGCTAGTTGAATTTATGGGCGAGGGGAAAACATTTGGGATATTTAGCTTGATGGAGCCCTACAACGAATTTCGTTTGAATCCGGACGGTATATTTTTTGGTGTCAACATGGCCATTCGAGCGAACGTATTGTTAGAGATGGGCGGCTTTAACCCAGAAGCCTTTGGCGATGTATGGCTCGGTGATGGCGAAACCGGTCTAGTTTACAAGCTGTGGAAACACAAAATGCTTATAGGGTATGTGCCGGAGGCATTGGTGTATCATCACATTCCCCCCGAACGGATGACCGTCCAATATCTTCGCCTCCGCATGGCAAATCAGGGAGTATGTGATCTCTATTCGGATTTTCATCGCATGCTGCCGAACACTCGCTCGATGCTCAGACGCGTCAGTGAATTGATATTGAGAAACTGCCGATCGTGGGTAGCCGGGATGCTGGTTAAAAACCGTACAGATGTCCAGTCGCTCGACATCCAACTGGAAAGTGCCAGGACCCAAGCCCAACTGAAGTACATGCTCAAAGTCACGCTTAACAAAAAGTTTCAGAATTTTGTGCTCAAAAAAGACTGGCTAAATGATCTGCGCCCCATGGAAAAGCGCTCCGACACACCCCAACATGGCTAAGGTAACGGAGGAATAGATGGATTTTGTCGAGGAGATAGTCTGGATGGGCCGCCCGCTGTCGTACATTGTTCGGCGCGAGTTAACTCCGATCGCGACAACCTTTCTCACCCCGCCGGAGTTCACACACCAGTTGGGATTTGTCGTTTACCCTGCGGGCGGCGAGGTGAAACCGCATCTTCACCGCTCACTGGAGCGCAGCATCAAAGGGACTTCAGAGGTACTGCTCATCAAAAAAGGACGTTGCGAGGTCGATATTTACAATAACGTGAAGCAAACCGTTGCGACGCGGGAACTGCGGGAAGGTGACATTTTGTTGCTGGTGGACGGAGGCCATGGCTTCCGGATGTTGGAAGACACTGTCTTTGTGGAAATTAAACAAGGTCCTTATACCGGCGCCGACGAGAAAGAGCGTTTCTAAAATCCCATACGGCTAACGCATCCAGTAACAAAGCCCCGCCATGGCTAACACCATCGATTTATCAAGGACGCATCCCGATCCATGACCAATTCACGTCCACGCATATTGATCATCTACCCATATTCTAGCCTCGATACCAATCCAACCATGACTTTCCTGCTGGAGTCACTCGCGAAGCGCAAAGTATGGGTCGATGTTTTAGCTGGTGAACGTGAAGCGTTTGCAACCCCCGAATCGTTTCTAACTCCAGAATCCTTTGGAAATACGATTCGAGTGGAATTCTTGCCTTTTGACTTCTTCTTCGCCTCCGGGTCTCTGAAACGCCTGCCCCTACGGATGGCGAGGAGATTTTTACGTGCAGAGGGAAATTCCAACTATCCAATCTGTTTTGATCCCGCTGTTTTTAAATTTAGCCGAACCAAGCAATATTCTGTGATTATCGGCGTCGATCCGCACGGCATTCGTCTGGCAGATAATTTTAATCAATGGGCTAAGAAGCCGCTGGTTTATATATCATTTGAGATTCTTTTCGGCGAAGATGTGGACGGCGGCATCGACCAAGACTTACTATACCGCGCGGAGAGAGCCGCCTGCGAGCGGACCTCGTTGGTATTGATTCAGGATCATGAGCGAGCTGAAGCCTTTTGTCGCGAAACCTCTTTTCCTTATGATCGAGTTTTGGTGGTCCCTGTAGCGCCACCTCCCCAGGAAATTGTGCGATCAGATTATCTGCGAAGGACTCTGAAAATTCCTCCGAACAAACAAATTGTCCTATACTGTGGGAACCTTCAGAGCTGGTCCTCGCGTGACGAGCTGGCCGAAATGGTGTCGTACTGGCCCGATGACTATTGTCTCGTAATCCACAATCGCTCGAAAGTTCAACGCACACTGGAACGTTATCTAAAGAGGCTAACTGAGACAGGAAAAGTTTTCGTCTCAGAGGAACCGGTCGGTAGGAAAGATATGTGCGCTCTCGTAAGTTCTGCTGATTTTGGGCTGGCGCCGTACAAACCGGTTCCGGGAGAATTGTGGACAGGAAAGAATTTATATCATCTTGGGTTCGCATCCGGAAAAATTTCCTACTATGCCTTGTGCGGGCTCCCTATGCTGGCTCGGCCACTGCCCGTCTTTGAGCGTGAATTCTCCAGTTATAAATGTGGAAAAATATATTACCGGCTCTCAGACACGGGAGAGTTACTAGAAGAGATGAGCCGGGACTATGAGACTTACCGCAGGGAATCGCAACGGTTTTATGAAGAACGGCTTAATCCTGTACATGGAATGAATAAATTTTGTGATCGTCTGATGGACTTCGCGTGCGCGGGCACATGACTTGGGAGACAGGTGTGATACCAGTTAACGAACCCTTGCTGGGAAAGCGTGAAGAAGAGCTCGTGCTAGAGTGTCTGCGCTCGGGTTGGATTTCTTCGGCCGGCAAGTTCATCGAGGATTTCGAACAGCGCTGGGCCGATTACTGTGGAAGGCGTTATGGGATCGCGGTGAGCAATGGCACGGCCGCACTGCAGCTGGCTTTCGCCTGCATAGGACTTAAGCCTGGCGATGAGGTGATCCTGCCGACGTTTACGATTATTTCATGCGCTCTCGCGGTGATCTACAACGGCGGTGTGCCAGTTCTTGTCGATTCCGATCCGCGGACATGGTGTATGGACGTCAAGCAGGTGAAAGATAAAATCAGCCGGAAAACACGGGCAATTATGCCGGTGCATATTTATGGCCATCCCGTTGACATGAACCCACTGGAACTGTTGGCAGAGAAGCATGGCTTGGCCATCATCGAAGACGCGGCGGAAGCGCACGGCGCCGAGTACCTTTCGGAACGGAACGCGACGAATTCCGTTTGGCGGCGTTGCGGCAGCTTCGGAACTCTGAGCTGTTTCAGCTTCTACGCCAACAAGCTCGTTAGTACGGGCGAAGGAGGGATGGTGCTGACGAACGACTCGGGACTGGCAGAAAAGGCTCGTTCGCTCCGCAATCTATGTTTCCAATCGGATCGCCGGTTCAATCATGAGGAATTAGGGTTCAATTTCCGGCTGACGAATTTGCAAGCAGCGCTTGGAGTGGCACAGCTAGAAAAAATCGATGAAATTGTTGCTAGGAAGCGCTGGATGGGACAAACCTATAATCGCTTATTGAAAGACATTGACGATTTAGAATTGCCGCCGGAAGAGCCCTGGGCCCGAAACGTTTATTGGATGTACGGCGTGGTCCTTTCCGAACAAATCGGCATGGATGCGAGCCGATTCGCGCAACGCCTACAGCAGCGGGGAATCGAAACCCGTCCCTTTTTTTTAGGAATGCACGAACAGCCTGCCTTCCACAAGCGCGGGCTGTTTGGTGAAAAGAACTATCCTATCGCCGAGCGGCTGGCACGCCGAGGCCTCTATCTTCCTTCCGGTCTGGCTTTAACCGAGGAGCAGTTGACGCGCGTATGCGAAGCGGTTCACGAGGTGCTTTCGTGAGTGAGCCGTTCGGATCCATTTACGCCGACTGCTACGATGCACTCTATCAGGAGAAAGACTACGAAGCCGAATGCGACCTGATCGAGCGGCTTTTCAAGACGTATGAGGACGGGCGAATCAAAAGCGTTTTGGATCTAGGGTGTGGAACCGGGAACCACGCGCTTCGGCTGTCCATGAGGGACTTCGAGGTTATTGGAGTAGACCGGTCGGAGTCCATGCTGGCGCAGGCCCGTAAGAAAGCTGCCCAATCCCTTCCCGCAGTGCGCGACGCTTTTTACCAGGCGGATATTCGCAGCGTAGACCTCGAGAGGCGCTTCGATGCAGTTTTAATGATGTTCGCGGTGTTGGGCTACCAATTGGAGAACGCGGACATTATGGGTGTTTTTCGTGCCGCCCGGCGTCATTTGAATCCGGGAGGACTTCTTTTGTTCGACGTGTGGTACGGCCCGGCGGTGCTTCTCCAACGCCCCTCTGAGCGCGTAAAGATTATTCCGACATCGCATGGAAAAATCTCGCGGGCTTCGTCTAGCGAGCTCGACACAACCCGCCAGACCTGCACCGTACGGTACCACGTCTGGAAATTCGACAACGAACGACTTCTAAACGAGACGGAGGAAGAACACACGGTCCGCTATTTTTTCCAGCTTGAACTAAATCTGTTCTTGGAATCTACCGGATTCACACCCGTTCGTCTCGGAGCGTTCCCGGAATTTGATCGCGACCCCGATGAGCACACGTGGAATGTGCTCTGCGTGGCACGCGCGGTAGAGGAGTGACCAGATGCGTGTTGGCCCGGGCCAGAAAAGTAGCTGCAAGCAAGTGGATCAACGGGCTTTATGCCTGTTTGCCTCCGCGCTTTCTCTGAACCGTTGCGGTTAACTCAGAAATATTATGCCAGAGCGCATGCTCGCTTGGTTCTACATAAGATTTTTTAGACCTGTTGAGAGCCTCCTCAAGCCGTCACTCAAAAAGCTTTTAGGACGAAACGATCACATTTGGAGAGGTCTTAAACGAGTTCGTTCCAGATTACTCCACAATCTTCCCAGTTCACTGAAACAGACTGACAAGATACCGCATCGCATTGTTTATCCGTGGCCTGATAGAAAAAGGCCTTTTGGTGTGAACGTCGTTGGGAACTTTGAGTCTGAGACAGGTGTCGGTGAAGCAGTGCGATCGTCTGTCAGGGCTTTAAAAGCGGCTTCTATTCCTTATGTCATCAATAACATTGTGGATCCGAATGCGGCTAACTTTGACACGCAGATTCAGGCATTCGATCAAGACAATCCGCACAGTGTGAATTTGATTCACCTTAACTTTGACATTGTTCCGACGTTCGCAATCGAAAAAGGCCATCGGTACTTTGCAGGCCGATACAACATCGGCTGCTGGTTTTGGGAGCTGTCTGAATTTCCAGAAGTCTGGTATCCGAACTTTGACTATTTCAATGAGCTTTGGGCCAGCTCGAACTTCATTCAAGACTGCCTCTCACGAGTCTCTCCCATCCCGGTTGTCAAAATGCCTCTTTCCCTTGCTCCCGGAGTTCCCATTGGCCCTGGCCTCAATCGTTCGCATTTTCATATTCCCGAGGACACATTTGTTTTTTTGTTCATGTTTGACTTTGATAGCGCGATCGAGAGAAAGAACCCGCTAGGGCTTATTAAAGCATTCAAACGCGCGTTCGGCGGCACGGAAAATGTTCTGCTTTATCTAAAATCGGTACACGGAAACCATCATTCGCAGGCGTTTGCCTCCGTTCGTCTAGCGGCGGATGGAGAACCAAACATATTCATTACTGATGCGGTTTATACTCGGGAAGAAATCGACGCCCTAGTACACTCCTGCGATTGTTATGTCTCACTCCATCGATCGGAAGGATTCGGGCTTCCGATCGCTGAGGCCATGAGAGTGGCGAAGCCGGTGATCGTCACTGGCTATTCAGGCAATATGGATTTTACAACCGCAGAGAATAGTTTTCTTGTGAATTACCGGCTTGCCTGTATTGAACAGGAAGGGCCATACCCTAAAGGCTATGTTTGGGCGGACCCGGATCTGGACCAAGCCGCGGAGCATATGCGTTACGTTTACAAAAACAGAGACGCGGCTACGGAGCGAGGTCTGCGAGCGAGGGAGACCGTTCTCAAACGATTTGATCCGGTCGTTGCCGGCACACGGATGAAAGAACGTCTTAAAAGAATCACCTAAATCTGAGCCGTGGCAGAACGAAGTGAGTATGTTCAACTTCGTCTACATGTTGACTGAACCAACCCGGTCTTTCAACGAAAGAGCAATATTGCCCGAACTTCAGGTAACGGCATATTTGCTCAAATAGGTCACTCGTCTGAAACCTTTTGTAGCATGGGGAGGTATCCGGATGTCGCTTGAAGGTGAGCTTCACCTGTCCGCACCCGATTTTTTCAATTTGTATTTGATGCTGCGTTTTGATTTTCATCAACCATTCGCTTCTTTCGTCATAGCCACGAGTGCTGCTGCGCAAGGGTATGCTTTTCTCTACGTTACTATCTAGCTTTTAAGCTTTAGCGGTTATTGCTTTTCATCCATACCTGCGCACTCCCATGCTTGCAGTACTTTACAATCCCCATAGCGAAAGGGTAAATTCCACGCATCGCGAGTACAACCCATCCGCATGTGGCTCCGCGACGTTGTCCGACCTCGTTTACGCAGAGACATCAACGATAAAACGACATACTTGAGGCTGCGTTTCACAATCAAAACATGATTCTCAAAAAGTTAAAAAGTGATGTCGCCGGTGGAGTAATACTATTTATCACAGTCCTATTAACATTTCTATTTTCTCCCGTTCATCAATTTGCCGATTCCAAATACTCAATGCTCCTAAGTCAGAGTTTATTGCAATATCAAAGTTTCACTTTGGACAACTACAGCATCCCTAGACTTCCGAAGAAACAGCAAAGCGGATTCATATCAAACGGTGACATTTATCAATTAGAACTTGTAAACGGTCATATTTACTATTTCTTTCCTCCTGGGAGCTCGATGCTCTCTGTGCCGTATGTCGCTTTGATGAATATCGTTGGTATTTCAGCCGCTTCTCAGGAGGCTTCGCATAGCCGGGAGGGTGAGGCAAAGATAGAGGCGAGTCTCGCTGCTTTGCTGATGGCGGGACTTTCCAGCGTGATTTTTTTCACGGGTCGGTTATTGCTTCCGTTTTGGTGGAGCCTGCTTGTTGCTTACGGTAGCGCATTGGGCACCCAGATTTGGAGTACCGCATCGCGGGCACTATGGTCAGACACGTGGGGCATTTTTATTCTCGGTTTAGTGGTCTGGATGCTCGTCGGAGTCGAATGTAAACGTTACCAGGTGCGTCCCATGCTACTCGCAACTTTTTTGTCTTGGCTATATTTTGTTCGGCCAACGTACTGTATTCCCATCATCGCTATCACGATCTATATCTTCCTTTACCACCGCTCAGCATTTATCAAATACGCATTGACTGGAGCGGCATGGTTGGCCGCCTTCATCGGTTTTTCGGAATATCATTACGGCCAGATGCTCCCAAATTACTATCAGGCGAACAGACTGTCTTTTGATACGTTTTGGCTCGCACTAGCCGGTAATCTGATCAGTCCGTCGCGCGGCCTCTTAGTTTTTGTCCCAATCCTGTTTTTTGTTGCGTATCTATTAATTCGTTATCGAAGTGAAATATCACACCCGAGACTTATCGTGATGAGCCTCAGCATTGTAGTTGTTCATTTGATCGTCGTGTCTGGATTCGCTCCGTGGTACGGCGGTCATTGCTATGGTCCACGGTACAGTACGGGCATAGTTCCCTTGTTCTCGCTGCTTGGCATTTTGTCCGTTAAATCAAGATTGGAACGTCATAACAAAGCAGTCGATGATTCGCTTTCTCTCTGGAGAACAGAGTGGACGTTCGGAGCTATACTGCTCCTATGCAGTGTGAGCCTTAACGCACTGGGGGCGACGACGTACCGGACGGCGTTATGGAATATCAGGCCAGTTAATGTGGACGACGCACCGGAGCGCGTCTGGGATTGGAAGAATCCACAGTTTCTAGCAAAGTAAGGCCCCATTGAGGAAACTTATGAGTTGCGCTTCAACGTCCCGAAGTAGCACCCCAAGCCTAGCGTCAGATACATCGACGATCAATCCTGATCCAGATCGGCGACCTATCGTGTTGAAAGCCAATGCCGCCGGATGCAAAATCTAACCGGGGAAAAACGAGTTCTCTAAGTTATCTCATAGGAGGAGCGAGCTATCAGTCCTCCATCCGCCGAGTCGAAAAATGCGCCGTCATCCCCCGTCAGCAACGAGCGATTGGCGAAGTGACCCGCCTGCTGTTTTTGGGAATAGACTGAATACTTTTAGTTTCATCCCTGTCCCCAACCAGGCCAATATTTAGATCTATCGACGTGATTAAAACAAATCCTATCTAGAAAACTAGCCGACTTCCTGGCCCAATGATTCACTTTGCCAACCAAGTAATTATCACGGCCAATCAATCCTCTCTTGCGAAGAATTTGCAACCGACGATAAAAACCAATATTCCTCTCGTGTATATCGCGATTTTTGCTAAACGCGCCGTAGTGAATAAAGCAGGATTGATACTTGGGGTCGAGAACATCTAGTTCAAAACCGTAGTCTTCCTTCAATGCTTTTTGAAGGTAGCCCGATGTATCCCATGATTTGTATCGAACTTTTCCGGATAGCTCCTCAACATGAACTGCATGGGAGACCTCATACCGAAGCGCCGCGCGCTTATAAATGCAAAACCACGTGTGCCAGCGCTCGTTCAAGCAGATCACTTCGTTAGAATAGGAGTCATAGTGGTCTGCGACGGTCGGGGTGTAATCCGTCGAGATCGCGATAAGATTAGCCTCACTATCCAAACGCGCGAGCATAACTGGCACAAACTTGGCGTCTAAAATCTCGAAGTCCGCGTCCACCGTTGCATAATAAGGCGTACCGATTTTTTTTAACTCTCGATCCCAAATTGTATCGCACCGTTCAAACGGACCCTCCAGGCGGCAATCCGTAGGCTTGGTCTCGTCGGAGTGCCACTCAGGTTCTACAATCTCGACGAAAGAAAATTTTCTCCAGCGCGGAAAGTAGCGTCTCTTCAAAGAAGAACTGACCCAATTGGAGTAAACACATAAAGTAAATTTAGCGCCTTTTATTTTGGCGTAGCTTCTCACCGCATAGTCAGCAATCACTATGTCAGGATCCGTCACGATCATAAAGAATGTGATCTTGACGTTGTCCATATCCTCACTCGCACTCTACGACTAAGAAATAGATCGTCCCATAACCGAGAGCGTGAGTTGTACAAGAAAACTTCTGCAACGCCTAGCTGCCAAGGACACGCTTTAGGATTTTTTTGAAGAAGGTTGGGTCAGAGATTCCAGCTCAGCGTCAACCATCATGTGAATCAGGCGGTCAAACGTTACCGTAGGCTGCCAGGCTAATTCGTTCCTCGCCTTGGCAGCATCCCCTCTTAGTTCATAGATTTCCGCCGGCCGATACAACTTTTCATCAATGTGCGTGTATTTTTCGTGGTCAAGCCCCACGTGTTCAAATGCGATTTGGAGCAGTTCCGCCACGGAATGGCTTTCTCCGGTCGCTATGACGTAGTCGTCCGGCTCGCTCTGTTGCATCATGAGCCACATGGCCTTGACATAATCAGCCGCGTAACCCCAATCCCTCTTTGATTCGAGATTACCGAGCACCAGTTCTTTTGTTAATCCGAGTTTGATTCGAGCGACGGTGTTGACAATTTTTCTCGAGACAAATTCAAAACCCCTCCTGGGCGACTCATGGTTGAAGCAGATGCCGCTCACGGCGTAGAGATTATAGGCTTGGCGATAATTTTCCGTCAACTGGAAACCGGCCACCTTGGAGATGCCGTAGGGCGATCGAGGATGAAACGCGGTATTTTCGTTTTGCGGCGTTTCTTTCGCGTTTCCATACATTTCGCTCGAAGCGGCGAAATAAAACCTTGCGCGCGGTGCTCGTTCCTTCATGGCAGCCAGCACGTGATGAGTACCGCTGATGTTCGTACCGATCGTTGAAAATTCATCTTCAAAGGAATAACTCACGAAACTCTGCGCGGCCAAATGATAAATCTCATCTGGCTGCACTTTGTCCACCACGTTGAAAATACTGGCAAAGCTTTCCAACGACGCAGCATGGAGAGTAAGTTTGTCTAGAATATGCCTGATACGCCAGAGCCTGTGCTCCGGGTCCTCGATCGCCACTCGACGAACAATACCATGGACTTCGTAGCCTTTGTTCAATAGGAACTCTGCGAGGTAAGAACCGTCTTGGCCCGTAATTCCCGTTAAGAGTACTTTTTTCATTAGATATTCCCCTTCCTGTAAAACCAAAACAGTCAGCGGCCAGTCAACCCTTTTGGAGGCACATCGCGTCGTTTTCAGACGGGATGTAGAACAAACCACAGAGTCCAATTCCCGTCCCCATGGATTCCAAATTTCGTACTCCATAGAGCGATTCGGAAACGCAAGTTTAGCGTTTAATCAAACCGGGGCGACTGTCATCACTTACACAATCGCGCTTGGGATTGAAGATTGTGTCAATGTTTACGTTAAGCGTTAGCGGATCACCAGAGGAAGGACACTGGCGACATGCTCGCGCAAGTATTTCGCACCGTAGAAAATATCCTAATGCTCACTAGAGGCACCGTGAACTAGTAAAGTACAACCCTTTGATTCGTGTTTAATTCTGCGAGAGGTTCAAAATATTTCCACTTCACTGACCGGTCGTTGCCCATCGCCAGCGCTGTTCCCCATCGGAAGAGAAGATTGGAAGCGCAAATGCCTGCGTTTGAGTCCTTCACTATCGGTTCGCTGAGATCCGACAGCCAAACTTATTCTACGCGTGTGTCGTTACTGACAAGAGCAATGAACTCACCTTCAGTCCTATCCAATCTTGCCAAATTCCCGGCCGTAACCTTGTACTCTGAGAGTTCAAAAACCTTTACTTTGAGAAAAGTTTTGCCCCACCCGAACGACAAATGGTCCTTCGACCCATTATCAACCAAAATGATTTCGCGCTCTGAATAAAGCTCGGTAGCGAAGAAAATCTAAACACTCCTTGAGAAGAGCCTTCCCAACGACGATGCTGACATTGTTTTCCTCCGTCGTTTGTCAGGCATGTTAAAGTATTTCTGTGGTTACTCGCACAATGTGACAAGTTTCTTTCTTGATTGCCACAGCTTCCCTTTATTTTGACCTCGGCGAACCCATCGATTTAACTCACGCCGTTCAGATCGTTTCAAGGTGATTGTTTCCATCACTTAGACGCGTTTCATGTATTACGATTCACTAGTTCCTTTGGAGGACAGATCCTTACGATGGATCCACCACTGCGCTGTCTGCACGATTCCCTGCAAAAGCGAATAGCGTTGTTTCCATCCCAAAGCCAATAACCGACGATTGTCGGCAACAATAAACGGCGGGTCGTCAGGTTGTGGTTGCATTACGCCAAGCCGCAGAAGCTCCGGTCTACCCATTTCCCTAGCCAAGATTTCGGCCACCTCACGTATTTTTACCGGCTGAGACGAGCCTATATTGAATGACCCGGTCGTCTCCGAGGCGGCAAGGCATGCAAACGCCGCTGCGACATCTTCAACATGCAAGAAGTCACGCACCTGGTTACCATGGGTGCAGCGCGCCTCTTCCCCACGCAACAATGAGACTGCGATTGAAGAAAATAAACGACCTTGGGCCTCATGGGGACCATAGAGATAAAAAATGCGGCCCCATGCGATCTGCAATCCGTTCGCGTCGCCGTAGGCCTCCAATAAACTGCGTAAAGCATCTTTGCACTTGCCGTAGGGAGTTGCAGGGGTCAGAGGCGTGACAGCCTCCCGGCAGTATCCAAAGTTCCAATCATACTCTGCACACGTACCGGCTGCTACGATTCGTTTGCCACCGAAAGCATGAAAAAATTCGAGCAGTTCTAACGTCGCCCTAACCCAACGAAAGTTCTCTGGCGAAGTCCAGAATTTCCCCGGTTCCGCGTACCATGCCAAGTGTAGCAAGTGCGTGGCACCAACCGTCGCGAAAAGCTCTCTTGCTTCGACTCGATCGAGTAAATTGCATGTGTGCCACGTGACATTTGACATTTCCTTCAGCTGCCGCCGATAAGAAACCGCGTGAACGTCCCACTCATTGGCAAGCAGGAATGGCATCACATGACGCCCTACAAAACCAGTCGCACCGGTCACCAAAATGCGTTTCAATCAAGTATCTCCAGTGCGGGTACCGCTAAGACAAAGTGTCCGCCCCAGTCCCGTACATAGGTCAATTGTTTCACGATCTCATCCCGGAGGTTCCACGGCAGTATCAGCACAAAGTCGGCCCGATGTTTCCGCAAGTGATCCTCCGTAGTTATAGGAATACGACTACCGGGTAGAAACTTACCTTGTTTCGCTGGACTCTTATCAACAACATAAGGCAGTAGATCAGGACGCACTCCCGCGTAGTTGAGTAGTGTGTTACCTTTCGCGGCAGCGCCATACGCAGCCACAGACTTGCGCGAACCGTATGCGTTAAGCAGAAAAAGTAGCAAGTCGTTCTTGACTCGGTCGGCTTTAGCCTGAAAGCCTGCGTAGTAAGCAACCGTGGTCATCCCGGCTTGCATTTCCTTCTGGCGTAACGTCTTTAGCCGGTCAACCTTCTGATGCGAGCCGGTATCCGCGTGCTGTGCAAAAACTCGCAGACTGCCGCCATGAGTGGGGATCTCTTCAACATCGAACACATTAAGTCCATTGGCCGCAAATATACGCTCGACAGCGGTAAGAGAAAGATAAGAGTAGTGCTCGTGATAAATTGTATCGAACTGATTCTGTTCAACCAAGTTATAGAGATGAGGAAATTCAAATGTTGCTACACCTTGCGGGTTGAGTAATCTCGTAAACCCCGCAACGAAGTTGTTGATGTCCGGCACATGAGCCAGCACATTGTTGGCAACAATCAGATCGGCCGCCTTTCCCCGGGAAACAAGCTCCTCAGCGAGACGAACTCCAAAGAATTCTTGGACAATGGAAATACCTTTAGCCCGAGCGGCAGCAGCAGTGCTGGCCGTTGGCTCCACCCCTGTACAAGGGATATTACGGGCTTTAACATACTGGAGCAGGGAACCATCGTTGGCGGCCACTTCTATCACATGGCTGTCGGTCTTCAATTTAAAACGCCCCACCATGTCGGCTACATAGCGCTCGCAGTGCGCCAGCCAACTGCTAGAAAAACCGCTAAAGTAAGCGTATTCCGCGTCGAACAATTTATTCGCTTCTGTGTAGTCTTCGGTCTGCGCCAGCCAGCAGCATTCGCACACTAGCACACGGAGGGGAAACCAATTCTCTGAGGAGTGCAGGGTTTCCATAGTGAGGTACGCGTTGGAGGGCGGCGCGCTGCCAAGATCCACCAGAGGCAGTTTGATTTCGGAACCGCAGTGCCTGCATTTCATACGGCGACCCCAGCAAAGTCTTCCGACACAAGGGGATGAGCGGTGTCGCGCGCCGATCGCTCGGTAATGGGCAGAGGCCAGCGGATGGCCAGCTTTGGATCGCATGCGTTTAACCCGCCTTCGGCTTCCGCTCGATAGGCAACGGTATGTAAATACAGCAATTCACAGTCCTTAGATAATGTTTGGAAGCCATGGGCGAAGCCTTCCGGAATTACGAGGGTCTTGTGGTTATCGGCACTCAAGATTTCAGCATGCCAGTGCAGAAAGCTAGGAGAGTCTCGGCGCAAATCTACTGCGACATCGAAGACCTCGCCGCGCAGGCAGCTTATCAACTTGGTCTCAGCGTGGGGTGAATGTTGGAAGTGCATACCCCGCACTGTGCCGCGATTGGCGGTAAGGGTGTGATTGATCTGGACGAGGCTTTTGCCAGGAATGAGCGATTTCAGCTCCTCTGAGCAAAACATGCGCTCCAGATAGCCGCGGTGGTCGCCAATAGGTTTACGCTGCAGTAGCATCAAACCTTTTATGGGCATATCCAAAATGTCGAAGCGGACACTCATGCAACGTTGCATGCCTCCTCGTATGCGTGGATTTGTTCGATGCTTTTTGCAGCCATGTCAACGCCGCGCTTCCACGCAAGATGCCAAGCCAGTGTATGGCCAAGAGCCGATTGCAGATTCCAGCGCGAATGCCAGCCCAATTTCACCTTGGCTTTGGAGCTGTCCAACTTGAGATAGTTTGCCTCATGCGGTTGCGGCGCTTTGTCGCACTGCCATACAGAGTCGGGTACGAGGCTGCTAAGATACTCTACGATCCATTGCACCGTGCGCGCATCGGCTTCTTCTGGACCAAAGTTCCAGGCTTCGGCGAAATCTTGACCTTCGGTATAAAGCTTTTCAGCCAGCAGCAGGTAACCGAAAAGTGGCTCCAGCACATGCTGCCATGGTCGGGTTGCCCTCGGGGAGCGGATCGTCAACACTTGGCCAGCATCCAGTGCCAACAGAAAATCCGGTATGAGCCTATCCACCGCCCAATCACCACCACCAATCACATTACCAGCCCGAGCACTAGCGAGATGAATTCCGGCAGGCTCGAAAAATGATCTGCGGTAAGCGGTCGTGACCAATTCCGAACAACCTTTGCTGCTGGAGTAAGGGTCGTAGCCGCCCATTGCTTCAATCTCGCGATAGGGCCAAACCCATTCACGATTCTCGTAACATTTGTCGGTGGTGACATTCACCACAGCCTTCACGCCGGCCGTCGAGCGTACGGCCTCGAGCAAATGCACCGTGCCCATCACATTCACCGCATAAGTTTCTGCGGGTTGAGCGTAGGAGTAGCGCACCAAGGGTTGTGCGGCTAAATGAAACACAATTTCTGGACGCACAGCCCGCATAGCCTGACAGAGTTTATCCGCATCACGGATGTCTGCAAATTCGCTGCTCGCCAGGCCCTTACCAACTTTTGCCACGGTAAAAAGATTTGGCTCGGCTGGCGGATTGAGCGCGTAGCCATGCACTTCAGCGCCCATGTCAGCCAGCCAAAGCGCCAACCAGCCGCCCTTGAACCCGGTATGCCCGGTAAGAAAAACCCGCTTGCTTTTCCAAAAGCCGTGATTCATTACCATACTTTCCAAGGCGCTTTGCCCGAGGCCCACAGTTGCTCAAGGTGGTTCTTGTCGCGCAGGGTGTCCATGGGCAAGGTGGTTCTTGTCGCGCAGGGTGTCCATGGGTTGCCAAAAACCATCGTGAAACCAAGCGTTCATCTGATCTTCGCGGGCAAGGCGCTCCATGGGCTCACGCTCCCAAGTAACGTGGTCCCCATCAATATAATCAATAACTTTGGGAGAAAGAACAAAAAATCCGCCGTTGATCCACCCGCCATCTCCCTGTGGTTTTTCCAGAAAGCTCCTAATCCGATGTCCGTTTAGGTTTAGCGCACCAAAGCGTCCAGGAGCCTGGGTAGCGGTCAGCGTAGCGAGGCGGCCTTCCTGCTTGTGAAAGGCAATAAGCGACGAAATATTAACGTCCCCGACGCCATCCCCGTAGGTAAAGCAAAAATCGTCGTCTTCAATGTAATCGCGCACTCGTTTCAAACGTCCGCCGGTCATGGTGTCCTCACCGGTATCAACCAGGCTCACTCGCCACGGTTCGGCGCTGTTCTGGTGAACCTCCATCTTGTTATGCTTTATATCAAAGGTGACATCCGACATATGCAGAAAATAATTAGCAAAATACTCCTTGATCACATAACCCTTGTATCCACAGCAAATGACGAAATCATTTACACCGTGTGCGGAATAAATCTTCATGATGTGCCACAGAATCGGTTTGCCGCCGATCTCGATCATTGGTTTTGGGCGGATGTTCGATTCTTCACTAATGCGGGTGCCAAGCCCGCCAGCTAGGATAATTGCTTTCATATTGATCATGCCCTAAGAAAAACGAGATTTCTGATTCACCTTTATAATTAGGACCTACTTCAAAGTTCTCAATATCAACTCCTCTTCGCGAATGAAACGGCCCCATGTTCTGAGAACAAGCTCCTGTTTTTCCGACCAAGGCATCGCGGTGAAGTTGCGTGATTGATTGTCCGCGACCAATAGATTGCTCTGCGTGCCCTGCCGAAACGTGTCGCTCGTCGGCCACCACTTCGGCGAATAACCCCGCCCGTTGCGACCCACCAGGAGAACCTCCCGACCCATGGCAATAATCTGGCGTGTCATGCTTTGCGGTCCACTTTCGAAGTAGAACGCATCTATTTTATCGGTGATTCGTCCTGGATTTCGTACGAACCCGTAGCCCCCACCAAGCCCACATTCGGCAGCGCTAGATTCACCGCCAGCTTTCGAAGCCAATCCTCGGACAGTATTTCGCTTCCGGTGTTGAAAACGCAGATTACCTCTTCGTCGACCTGATTTGCCCATTCCATGTAGGCACCGATATCGAAGCTGTCGTCACCTAGAAACACCGGCGTGTAGCACACGCTGCTGAACAGGTTCTTGGCCTCGTCCAAGCTACCGGCATCGGGATATCCTTTAAAGATCACATACAGCGAGTGCTCGACTCCTGAGCGACACCTGCGGTAGGAATCGAGAAAGCGTTCGCAGGCAAAACGCCACCCCACATCCGCGCCTCGAGCGAGAAAGGCAACTGCGAACGTTGCCACAGTGCGGTTCACTGCGCGAGTCATCCGACTTTGGTTTTTACAGCATTCGTTGATTGACGCACGGCACGAAGGTCGGCGATCCTACCGTGAGAAACCTCTCGTTGTAGAACTCGTCGGAAACGATTTCTGCGGCCCACCGTTGATGGTACCAGGCGACCTCATCCATGTCCGGCGAAGCAACACGAGACTGCGACTCCATGTGAATCAGTTCGACACTCGGCGCATACACCGTCCAAAGCCCCTTCCGCCGGACCTTCATACAGAAGTCGACGTCATTGAAGGTCATAGCGAACTCTTCACTGAATCCCCCGACCTCTCGATAGATGCTCGTCGGCGTCATCATGCATGCACCAGTCACCGCGGAGTAGTTGCGCACCCCGCATGTGCTAAAAAAATACCCGGCGTCGTTTCTGGGAAAGAGGCGTCTCACATGCTCCGGGTTTCCGAAGTTGAGGACGATACCCACGTGTTGTGTTTGTTCGTCAGGATAAAGAAGCTTTGCGCCGACAACACCGACGTGCGGCTTCTCGAAGTGTTCGAGCAATCCCTCGATCCATGCTGGGGTAAGAATCTCGATGTCATCGTTCATTAGCAGCAACAGTTCGCCATTTGCAATGGATGCACCGAGGTTTAACTTCTTCGCTATATTGAAGACCGGACTGGAATATGTGATCCGCCGACATTCGGCTTCCGCGAGCAGGCGCATTTGACTGGGCGAAAGATCCCCGTTGTCGACGACGATGATCTCGATGTTTTTGTACGTTGATCGATCGCGAATCTGGCGGATCACGTTCTCGATGAGGTCGATCCTGCATTCTTCCAGTTTGACGGTTTTTCCCGCCGTCGGAATGACCACCGAGACAAGCGGGGAACGCCTGAGATCGAGCCGGATTTCGTAACATCCCTTGTGCAATTCGTGCTCGCGGACGGACCCACGGCGACCCGTGCGATTTAGTCGCCCAGAGAGCGCTGCAATGTCTAGCTTGACCGCATTGGCCGACGCTGCTTCTCCGTCCCTGTGGCTCTTGACGGCGTGGCCCAGGATCTTCGAAACATGCAATACCCTCGTCGTGCGCTCCGTGAAACGGAGAACGAAGTCGTACACGTGGGCCTTATCAAAGCAGCCGCATGCAACCGTGGTGCGAAAGCATGCTGGAAACCCGATGTAATTAAACGTCTCAAGATAATCGGGGCTCCAACCCGGCTTGTAGAATGGATCGCACCGACTACCCGACGGCGTACAGGAGTCCTCGTCCCCGTAGACGAGATCGATGTCGGGGTACTGGTTAATTGCACTGGCAAATTCGTAGAGCGCGTTTGTGGCAAGGCGCTGCCCGCTCTGCATGAAGACGATAAAATCTCCCCGAATGTCGGAGAGCGACGTGTCTTTCAGTTTTTTCACATCGTCAGGGAGCGAGGATGCGGCCTGACTGCCCGCACCTGCGAGAACACTCACTTCACAATGCGGATATAACTGTTTGCGAATCGACCGAATCGTGTCTTCCAGGCCGATGACTCCTGGCCTCGGGTCGACGACAACGGTGAACACAGGCTTATGTAGCATCACATCGATATGACGCCTGATATCGGGAAGCTCCGCTTTCAGTCGCTTCTGTTCGAGACGTGCCCAGGCATTGTACGACAGTCTAGGCTCCGTTCGTTGCGTGCGACTTTTCCCTGGTATGCGGAGCAACAGCGCCCGGCGAATGGGAATCCAGACGCCGTCGACCCCTTTCACTTCAATCCACATCCGATGGATGCCAACTGGAAGCGTAAGCACGATGGCAAAGCCCGTGTCCCGAGGGAGTTCACATACGGGGCTAAACATCCGCCGCACATCTTCTCGTTGCTGCGGGTGTGGATGGTGGAGCGTTTTACCGATGACGATTCTCACTTTCACAGCCGAACCAGCTTCTAGGTTGACGGCCCAACCCGAGACGAGACATGAATCTTTCACGATATTCACGATCCAGATTGGTTTGTCGATATGGAAACGGAGAGGGCCTTGAGCAAGCCTTCTTAACGCTTTGGTTTCAGCTAAGGCATGATTGATACGCTTGATCTGATCCCCAATGATTCGCAGAGGTCTGGTCACACGCCAACTTGTCGAGTTCTGGTATACCAGAACGGCCTGGCTGAGGCTGGCGATCTGACCGTCACGAACAGATATAGCCTTGTTGAGGTTAACAATCTGTCCGTATCGCTCAGACACAACTTGGTTGAGATTGGTGATCTGCCCATGGAGTTCAACCACGGCTTGGTTGAGGACGGCGATCTGTTCGTCGCGTTCAGCCAACTCCTTTATACGGAACAAAAGCTCTTCGTCTGGCGGCATGCCGCGTGCCGTCCACACATTGCTAGTTTGGTCTAAAATTGGGGCTGGGCTAGGTTGTAACCCATGTAGCTCCAAATGAACCATTTCCACCGAGCCGGCGATAATTCGCGTCCCCAGCCGATTGCGCTCAGGCTTGGCCTTGCGGATGACACACATCGAGTTGATGAACTCAACCGAGTGAACATGCTGGAGGGCACCCTCATCTATCTGGGAGCCATACTTTGCGAAAAATCCACTCAAAATATCGGCGCGGGCTTTCTCAATACCCCAATGCTCGTGACTCACGACATCAGCGAGGCGTTTGAAAAATGTGATAGCAGAAAATGGATCGAACAGGCCTCCTTCATAATCTTCCCAGTAGCTGCAGTGCAGGTCTTCTACAATGAAGACGCCATCATCAGCCAGGTTAGGAAAGTATCTGGCAAAGGACTTCACGATGTCCCTGGAGCGGTGTGACCCATCGTCTATGATCACATCAAAGGCTGGTGCGTGCCCCAAAACCACAGCCTGTGCCGCATCCGAGTTGGCATCCCCCGCTACGACAGCGATTCGTGGGTCTTCGTAACGCAAGCGAGCGCATTTGGGGTCAATATCGCATCCCACCAACTTTTGAGCATTAGGAAAATACTTGGACCAGATTTCGAGCGAGCCACCGTTCTGTATCCCTATTTCCAGCAGACAGACAGGCTTGTTCCGGTAAGCATCAAGAATCCGATCGTACTCATTGAAATACAGAGACCACCTGTCGGATACCTTACCGACGTGCACTGCGTACAGTCGCTCGAGTGTCTCCTTAGTCATCGTGTACCTCTAGTGCAACCCGTTCAAACGGGATACCTACCAATACAGAATCGGTTTGCCGCCGATCTCGATCATCGGTTTTGAGCGGGTGTTCGATTCTTCGCTTATGCGGGTGCCAAGTCCACCAGCAAGTATGACTGCCTTCATATTCTTGACCCCCGTTAATATCTAAATGTTATGGCGATGGGTATCCAGAATCATCACGTCTTGACCATCTTCAGGCTCTGAAAAAAAGCCACTCCAAGCTCCTCGCAAAAAATCGCGATTGAGCGCTAATCCGGCATCCTTAATCATGGCGTGGAGAGCATCCCGCGTGTATGCAATAGTACCTAATGGAAATGCTGGGTCATTTATAAAACAACCTTCTGTCAATAAATGCTCGAACCTGAGATTAAAAGGCGTTAAATTTGTCTTGCGCGCAGCATTTAAAATCACCTCATCAACAACAAATACTGTGACATAGGCGAGCACATCAGTTTTCAATACTCGACGAAACTCATTTAAATAATGGCGAATATCATTTTCATATAGATGCGTGAAAACCGACCATGCGATTATGCGATCGATTGATCGATCTGGCATGGGTAGCTTGATGTCAACTGTCTTTATCGTTCCGTTTGGGTTATGAAGCTGATCAGCAACATCGTAATGAATAAAGTCAAAGTTTTTGTATCTCGCTTTTATATTTTTATTACAAACGTCAATCGATGGTTTAATTATATCCACCCCCAGATACTTGCCGTTTTTAGAAAGAAGCTTCGTCAGCGGGATCGCATCTCGGCCAATGCCACATCCTATTTCAAGGATTGAGTGATCTGGAGATATTCCGATAAATTTTTTTAAATTACTTATGTGCGCATCAGCTATTGCATCAAAAGTCTCAACCCCTCCCCCCGTCATATTTAGAAGTTCGATTGGAATATCAAACTCATGAAATCTATACGTATCCATTTTTACATCCCTTGATAGCCCCGCGTTGCGAGCATCCACCGGCACAATGTACTGGCCCTGCGCATATTCCAAGCATCGCAGCATGCACCCATTATGCCCAGAGGTTGAGGCTCAACAACAAGGGTCGCCCCCAGAGCGCTTCTGCCTTAACACGAATGTGTCCCAGGGTGCCCTCGGAAATTGGACCGTGCGCCACGATTACCCATTGAGCCGCGCCTATCGTCTGTTTCCCACGCTGAGCGAACTGAGCCAACTTCTCGTACTGATGGTTCGCGATGCGGTATCTTTAGGTCATCCATATCTGATTTTTCTCCTTATTATAGAAATTATATCGAAAGAGATACTTCGTGAAAATTCC
>WNGE01001031.1_pt1 | contig 56891 bp, 60 predicted proteins | sample 5400651 | NCBI WGS metagenome assembly WNGE01 (sample SAMN13153370, study PRJNA577476) | soil metagenome | isolation source: 60 cm soil or saprolite under grassland replicate 2 | place: USA:California | collected 2016-06-15 | reverse complement strand
CGCGAGCGGAGGCGAGCGCCAATCAGCGGACAGCAACGCGCCGAGGCGGGCGGCGCCTGGACCGAGGAGCGCAGCGACGAGGGAAGGTGTCGCCTGGAGAGCCTCGGTGCCGCGCGAGCGGAGGCGAGCGCCAATCAGCAGGGTAGCTGGTCGGCGAGGTAGGTCTGGACCTGGTCGATGGAGATCCGTTCCTGGGTCATCGAGTCCCGGTCGCGTACCGTGACCGCGTTGTCGGACAGGGTGTCGAAGTCGACGGTGACGCAGAACGGGGTACCGATCTCGTCCTGGCGCCGGTACCGCCGGCCGATCGCCTGCGCGTCGTCGAACTCGACGATCCACCGCTTGCGCAGCTCCGCCGCCAGGTCGCGGGCCTTCGGCGACAGGTCGGCGTTGCGCGACAACGGGAGCACGGCCACCTTCACCGGAGCCAACCGGCGATCGAAACGCATCACCGTACGCTTGTCCACGCCGCCCTTGGTGTTGGGCGCCTCGTCCTCGTCGTACGCCTCCAGCAGGAACGCCAGCACCGCGCGGGTCAGGCCGGCGGCCGGCTCGATGACGTACGGAACCCACCGCTCCTGCTTGTCCTGGTCGAAGTAGGACAGGTCGACGCCGGAGTGCTTGGCGTGCGTGGACAGGTCGTAGTTGGTCCGGTTGGCGATGCCCTCCAGTTCGGAGAACTCGGTGCCGCCGAACCGGAACCGGTACTCGATGTCGACCGTGCGCTTCGAGTAGTGCGAGAGCTTCTCCTTGGGGTGCTCGTTGAAGCGCAGGTTGTCGGCGGAGATACCGAGGTCGAGGTACCAGTTCCAGCGCTCCTGGAGCCAGTACTCGTGCCACTGCTCGTCGGTACCCGGCTCGACGAAGTACTCCATCTCCATCTGCTCGAACTCGCGGGTGCGGAAGATGAAGTTGCCCGGGGTGATCTCGTTGCGGAAGCTCTTGCCGACCTGGGCGATGCCGAACGGCGGCTTCCTACGGGCCGAGTTCATCACGTTGGCGAAGTTGATGAAGATGCCCTGGGCGGTCTCCGGGCGCAGGTAGTGCAGGCCCTCATCGCTCTCCACCGGACCGAGGTAGGTCTTCATCAGCCCGTTGAACATCCTCGGCTCGGTGAACGTGCCCTTGTTGCCGCAGTTGGGGCAGTTGATGTCAGCGAGTGAGGTCGGCGGCCGGCCGTGCTTGGCCTCGTATGCCTCCTCCAGGTGGTCGGCCCGGAAACGCTTGTGGCAGAACTGGCACTCGGTCAGCGGGTCGACGAACTCGGAGAGGTGGCCGGACGCCGCCCACACCTCGCGGGCCAGGATCACCGCGGAATCCAGGCCGACCATGTCGTCGCGCTGCTGGACCATCGACTTCCACCACTGCCGGCGGATGTTGTCCTTCAGCTCCACGCCGAGCGGGCCGTAGTCCCACGCCGACCGGCTGCCCCCGTAGATCTCGCTGGACGGGAACACGAAACCCCGGCGCTTGGCCAGGGAGACAACGGCATCGATGCGGTCGACGGGCATGGCATCCTCCAGGGGTACGCCGCCGGCTGGCTGTCGGCGGTGGTCCGCGGCGCGGACGGATCGGTCGTGAACGGATATTCCGAGGCTACGGTCATCGGCCCCGGGCCGGCACCAGATTACCCGCCCCGGCAGATCCGCAACGCGGCCCCGCCCGGCTGCTCGTCCTGGATCAGCCCGAACTCGTGGTTGTCCACCTGGCCATCCATCTGGAGCTGGGCCGGGACGACCACCTCGCGGCCGGCGATCCGCGCCTGGCCGATCGTGTAGCCGCCCAGGCGCGGGCCGCCGCGCTGCCGGGCGGTGAACTCGGCCAGGCTCTCCTGCGCCCGAACCTGTCCGCAGAGCTGGTCGTAGGCCTGGCGGTAGTCCTGGTCGCGCAGCCCGTCCAGGTAGCGGGTCACCACCACGACCGCCTCCTGGGGCAGCGCCCGGGTCTGCGCCACGACGAGCGTGCCGAACCCGACGATCCCGCCGCCGCAGCAGAGCACGGCCAGCAGCGCGCCGACGCCGATACCGGTCCACATCCGCCGCCGGTCCCGCTCGCTGGGCGGCGCGGCGAACGGAGCGCGTACCCCCGGCCCGGCCGGTGCGCCCGGAACTCCGTTGCCCCCGACGACGCTCATGACCTGGCGAGGTCGCTTTCGATGGTCACCATCGGGCCACCCGGGTCCGCCTCCCCGAGGATCTCGAAGGCGGACGCCTCGTCCCGCGACTGGGCGAGCAACGGGGTGGCGTTGACCTTCACGTCGTACCCGGACAGCGCGCGCCGGTATGCGCCGACCGACGCCCACTCGGTGATCAGCGTCCACTGGTCCGGGTCGTCGTACGCCCGCCCCAGCCGCCCGCGCAGGTACCCTGGGCAGGCGCCGAGCGCGGCCAGGGCAGCGCCGGCACGGGCACGGAAGTCGGTGTCGTCCCCGGGGACGACGAACCGGTTCACCACGAGCACGAAGCGCCTCCGGTGCGGTTGAATAGGCGGTCGGCGGACGGAAAGGGGCAATCGCGTGCAACGGCTGGCCAGGGTCAACCGTACCCAGGCGTTTCTCGGCGCGCTCGGGGTGGTGGTGATCGGGCTGTTCGCGCCCGGCTGGTTCGGCGCGGTCATCCTGTTCGCGCTGGTCATCGCCCTGCTCGCGATCCTGGTCCAGACCGCCCCGGCGACCCGCCCCGGCACCGTCCTGATCCGCCTGGCCATCCTCGCCGGACTCGTGGTGGTCGCCGCCCTCAAGGTCACCTCAACTTGAGCCGACAATGTCGGCATGAAGCTCTATGCCGACACCCCCGGCCGGCTCGGCCGGCAGCTGTTCACCGACCTGCTCGTCCTGGCCTGGCTGGCCTTCTGGATCTGGCTCGCCGTCCAGCTGTACGACCTCGTGCTCAAGCTCGCGGTACCCGGGCAGAAGCTGGCCGGTGCCGGTGACGGGATGGCCAACGGGCTGTCCGACGCCGGTGCCAACGTGCACAAGGTACCGGTGGGCGGCGACGCGTTGGCCAGCCCGTTCAACAAGGCGGCCGCGGGCGCGCGCAGCATCGCCGACGCGGGTCGGCTACAGGTCGCGATCGTGCACGACCTGGCCTGGATACTGGCCCTGCTGCTGCTCGCCGTACCGGTCGCGCTGGTGCTGTTGGGCTGGCTGCCGTGGCGGCTGCGCTGGATCCGGCGCGCCTCGACCGCCGCCGGGCTCCGGGGCAGCCTACCCGGCCAGGACCTGCTCGCCCTGCGGGCGCTGGCGACCCAGCCGCTGCGCAGACTGTCCACAGTGGACGAAGACCCGGTCGCCGCCTGGCGCCGGGGCGACCCGGACGTGGTCCGCGCGCTGGCCCGGTTGGAGCTGAGGAAGCTGGGCCTGCACCGCTAGAACCGGCGGCGCACATCCTCCACTGTGGACTGTCCGGCCTGCCACTTGGCGACCCACTCCCCTGGCTCGTCCAGTGGCAGGATGCCCTCCTCGACGGACTCGTACCGGCCTTCCAGCACCCGCCGGGCGGCCCGTACGTCGAGCGTGTCGGTGTTCTGCCACAGCGCGGTGAACAGCGCCTCCACCCGTACCCGGGCCTGCCGGCAGAACAGGTCGGCCAGCTCCAGCCCGGCCGGATCGCCCTCGGTGCGGGCCCGCACGCAGCTGGCCGCCATCGCATACAGCTCCGCCCCGATGTCCACCACCCGGAAGAGGAAGCCCTGCTTGCGTTCCATCTTCCCGCGCCACCGGGCCATCGCGTAGAACGTCTCCCGGGACAGCTTCCGGGCGGCCCGCTCGATGTAGCGGACGTGCGGAGCCAGCGCGCCGAAGTCGCCGTACCCGCCGGGAAGCTGCCCCTTCCCCACGGCCAGGGTGGGCAGCCAGCGCCCGTAGAAGAGCCCGGCCCGGGCCCCGGCCCGCGCCTTGCGGGAGAACGCCGCCTCCGGGTCGATGATGTCGCCGGCCACCGACAGGTGCGCGTCGACCGCCTCGCGGGCGACCATCAGCTGCATGACCTCGGTCGAGCCCTCGAAGATCCGGTTGATCCGCAGGTCGCGCAGGATCTGCTCGGCCGCGATGCCCTTCTCGCCCCGGGCGCGCAGCGACTCGGCGGTCTCGAAGCCCCGGCCACCCCGGATCTGCACCAGGTCGTCCGCCATCAGCCAGGCCTTCTCCGAGGCGAACAGCTTGATCAGTCCGGCCTCGATCCGGATGTCGTTGCGGTTGTCGTCGGCGAGCAGACAGGACAGGTCGAGCATGGACTCCATGGCGTAGGTGGTGGCCGCGATGAAGGCGAGCCGCTTCGCCACCGCCTCGTGCCGGCCGATCGGCACCCCCCACTGGACCCGCTCGGCGGCCCACTGCCGGGCCACCGACAGGCACCACTTCCCGGCCCCGACGCAGCTGGCGGCGAGCGAGAGCCGGCCGGTGTTCAGGGTGGTCAGCGCGATCTTCAGGCCCTGGCCCTCCCGGCCGATGACGTTCTCGGTGGGTACGAACACCTGGTGGAACCGGGTGAGGCTGTTCTCCAGCCCGCGCAGCCCGAGGAAGGCGTTACGCCGCTCCACGGTCACGCCTGGCGAGTCGGCCTCGACGATGAACGCGGTGATCCCGCCCTTGTGCCCTTCCGATGCCGGTACCCGGGCCATCACCACGAGCAGGGTGGCCAGCGTGCCGTTGGTGGCCCACAGCTTCACCCCGTCCAGCCAGTACCCGCCCTGTACCGGGGTGGCCGTGCTGGACAGCCGGGCCGGGTCCGAGCCGACGTCCGGCTCGGTCAACAGGAACGCGGACACCTCGCCGGCCGCGAGCCGGGGCAGGTAACGCTTCTTCTGTTCCGGCGTGCCGAGGAGCTTGAGCGGCTGCGGTACCCCGATCGACTGGTGCGCCGACAGCAGCGCGCCGATCGCCGGGCTGGCCGAGCCGACCAGGGTGAGCGCCCGGCAGTAGTCCAGGTTGGACAGCCCGAGGCCGCCGTACTCCTGCTCGATCTTCATGCCGAACGCGCCCAGCTCGCCGAGGCCGCGCAGCACCTCGTCCGGGATCCGGGCATCCCGCTCGATCTGCCCGCCGTCGATCTCCGCCTCGGCGTAGGCACGCAGCTTGGCCAGGAACTCCGCACCACGCGCGGCGGCCTCCGGGTCGGGGGTCGGCCACGGGTCGATCAGATCCAGCCGCAGCCGGCCGAGGAACAGCTCCTTGCCGAAGCTGGGCTTGCGCCAGCTGGTCTCCCGGGCGGACTCGGCGACCTGCCGGGCCTGCCGTTCGTCGACGTTGGTGGTGGCCGGGTCGCCCGCTGGGCGCTCGTCGGTCGTGGTCATCTGAGCCACACCCCCTCGCGTGGGTACGCGGAGCCAAGGCTACCCGTGAGTACTACTTGACGGTAGCTCCAGCCATGACCGCTTCGGCCACCTCGCCCGGCAGTTCGTCGGGAATCCAGTGACTGGCTCCGGGCAGCGGGATGAAGCGGTACGGGCCGGTGACGTAGGCCGCGCACCGCTGCGCGGCCACCGCTCCGACCGCGGTGTCCCGGTCGCTCCACAGGAACGTCGTGGGTACCGTCACCCGGCCGAGCGGACCCGCCTCGTCCGGCCCCATCGCGCGGTACCAGTTGAGCGCGGCGGTCAGCGCCCCCGGCTCCAGCATCGGCGTGACGTACTCCGCGATCCGCTCCGGCGGGCACCCGGCCAACATCCGGCGCAGCCGGATCGCATCGTCGTGCAGCAGCACCTCCTCTGCCTTACCGGGCTGCCGGAACAGCGCGATGTAACTGGAGCGCTCCCGCTGGTCCTCGTCCTCCAGGGCAGCGGCGGCCAGGGCGTGCGGGTGCGGTACGGACACCGCCGTCAACGTGCGTACCCGGTCCGGGTACCGGCCGGCCAGGTGCCATCCGACGACCGCGCCCCAGTCGTGCCCCACCACGTGCGCGCTGTCCATCCCCCGCTCGTCGAGCAGGGCCAGCGCGTCGGCCACCAGCTCCCCGATCCGGTACTCGGAGACCTCGGTGGGCCGGGCCTCCGGCGAGTACCCGCGCTGGTTCGGCGCCACCGTCCGGTATCCGTGGGCGTGCAGCAGCGCGGCCACCTGCTCCCACTCCCCGGCGTGCTGCGGGAAACCGTGCAGCAGCAGCACCGGCTCACCGTCGGAGGGGCCGGCCACCTGGACATCCAGAGTGAACCCGCGTACAGAGATCCGCATATCGACGACCCTACCCGCCGGTGTACCGTCGAACCCACAACCGCATAGCCGACAGGGGAGCGCACAGCGCTGAGAGTGCGGCCACCATGCCGCAGACCCTCGAACCTGATCTGGGTAATGCCAGCGCAGGGAGCTCGGGACCTCCAGCCGCGTCATGTCTGTCAACACGGGCGTGGCGTGCGTCTTCTCCGGTACCCACCGGAAGGAAATGCCATGAACACCTACCGCTGGCGGACCGTCGACATCATCGTGGCCGCCGTCATCGCCGTCGCCTTCGGGGTGGTCTTCGTCGCCTGGACCAACGTCTGGGAGACCACCGCCGCGTTCAACGGCTACCCGCCGCTGCGCGCACTGCTCAACGGGGTGTGGCTGATACCGGCCGTGCTCGCCCCACTGATCGTCCGCAAGCCCGGCGCGGGTGTCTTCGCCGAGACCGTCGCGGCGGTGATCTCGTCGCTGCTCGGCTCGCCGTGGGGTCTCACCACGGTCCTCTACGGCCTGTTCCAGGGGGTGGCCGGCGAGGCGCCGTTCGCCGCGACCGGATACCGCTCGAGCCGCCTGTCGATCGCGCTGACCGGCGGGCTGCTGGCCGGCGCCGCGGCCGGCTTCCTCGACCTGACCCTCTACTACCCGGACTACTCCGCCGGTTACCGGATCGCGCAGATCGGCCTCTCCGCGCTCAGCGGGCTGGTCGTCGCCGGCCTGGGCAGCTGGGCGCTGACCCAGGCGCTGGCCCGGACCGGGGTACTCGACCGGTTCCCGTCCGGCCGGGAGAGAGTTGCGGTCTGACGTGAGCCGCACCTGCCACGATCAGGCGTGACCGCGTGATCGACCTGGTCGGGTTCGGTTGGCGCTACGCGGGTCGCCGGGCCTGGGCGCTGCGCGGGGTCGACCTGCGCATCGAACGCGGTGAGCGGGTGCTCCTGCTCGGCCCGTCCGGGGCCGGCAAGAGCACCCTGCTGGCCGCGTTCGCCGGGCTGCTGGCCGAGGACTCCGGCGAGCGCGAAGGTTCGATCAGCGTCGATGGCCGCGCGGGCATTCTCGGCCAGGACCCGCAAACCCAGCTGGTGATGGCCCGCTGCGGCGACGACGTGGCTTTCGGCCCGGAAAACCTGGGGGTACCCGCGGAAGAGATCTGGCCCCGGGTAACCGGTGCGCTCCGGTCGGTCGGGTTCGGCTACCCGCTCGACCGGTCCACGCATGCGCTCTCCGGTGGCGAGCAGCAGCGGCTGGCCCTGGCCGGGGTGCTCGCGCTGCGCCCCGACCTGCTGGTGCTGGACGAGCCGACGGCCAACCTCGACCCGCGCGGGGCCGCGCTGATCCGCGCCGTCCTGGCCGGCCTGGATACCACCATGGTGCTGGTCGAGCACCGGGTCGCCGAGGTGCTCCCGCTGGTCGACCGGGTGGTGGTCCTCGAACCAGGCGGAGGTATCCGGGCCGACGGGCCGCCGTCGTCGGTCTTCGCCAGCTACGGTGCCGAACTGGCCGAGGCCGGCGTCTGGGTACCCGGGTTTCCGGTGGCACCGAGGCACGCCGCCAGCCCACCCGGCGAAGCGTTGCTGGCCGCCCGGGACGCGGCCGTCCGGGATCGGCTGCCCCCCACCAGCCTGACCGTACGCGCCGGCGAAACCGTTGCCGTACAAGGAGAAAACGGTACCGGGAAGACCACCCTCGCGCTGCTGCTCGGTGGCCTGCTCCGGCCCACCTCCGGGACCGTGACCGCGTTCGGCGCCGGCCCGCCCCACCGGTGGCGGGCCACCACCCTGGCGCGCCGGATCGGGTCGGTCTTCCAGAACCCGGAGCACCAGTTCGTCACCGGCCGGGTCTGCGACGAGCTGGCCCTCGGGCCGCGCCAGGCGGGTACCCGCCCGGAGTCCGTACGGTCCACTGTGGACGACCTGCTCGCCCGGCTCAGGCTCGACCGGTTGGCGCTGGCCAACCCGTACACCCTGTCCGGTGGCGAGCAGCGGCGGCTGTCGGTGGCCACGGCGCTGGCCACCGCGCCCCGGCTGCTCGTCCTCGACGAGCCCACCTTCGGCCAGGACCGGCGCACCTGGACCGAGCTGGTCGACCTGCTCGCCAAGCTCCGCGACGACGGATGCGGCCTGGTCACGGTCACCCACGACGCGGACTTCGTGGCCGCGCTCGCCGACCGGAGCGTGACGCTGTGACGGCCGCCCCGCTGGCCCGGCGCAACCCGGTGGCCAAGCTGGTGGCCGCCATGCTTCCCACGCTCGCCCTGCTGGCCACCCTCGACCCGTTGACCCCGACCCTGTTCCTGGCCGTCGAGCTGGCCGTGCTCCCGCTGTTCGGGCTGAACCTGCCGGGTCTGCTGCGGCGGGGTTGGCCGGTGCTGGTGGGCGCCGCCGGGATCGCGCTCGCCCAGTCGCTGTTCGGTACCGGCGGTCCGGTCACCGCCGTCGGCCTGGGGCTGCGGGTGCTGGCGGTCGCCCTACCGGGAGTCGTCGTGTTCGCCACCACCGACCCGACCGACCTGGCCGACGCCCTGGTCCAGAACGCCCGCCTGCCGGCGCGCTTCGCCATCGGCGCGCTGGCCGCCTACCGGCTGGTACCCCTGCTGGCCGAGGAATGGCACCTGCTCACGCTGGCCCGGCGGGCGCGCGGGATCGACGCCGGGCGCAACCCGCTGGCGCACGTCCGGCTCCTCGCCGCACTGACGTTCGCGCTGCTGGTCGGCGCGATCCGGCGGGGTACCCGGCTGGCTACCGCGATGGACGCGCGTGGCTTCGACTCCGGTGCCGTACGCACCTTCGCGCGCCGGCAACGGATAGTCCCCGCCGACCTGGCGCTGATGGCCGGCGGGGTACTGGTCGCGGTGGCGGTACCCGCCCTCGCCGTCGCCCTGGGCGTGTTCCGGCCGGCCTACTAACTCCGGATCGCGGAGGTGATGGCGCCGGCCACGATGACCCAGACGACCACCGCCACGGCGAGGACCACGAGCATCAACAGCGCCTTCACGACCGCGGGCAGCGACAGCCGGGCGACCGCCAGGTTCCCGATCACGCCGAGCGCGCCGATCAGCCCGCCGACCAACCCACCGACCCCGACGAGGACGATCGGCACCAGGGCCAGGATGCGCAGCACCATGGGTACCTGCGGACCGGTGCGGTGCTTGACGCCGTTGATCTGCAGGCTCGGGTAGGGGTCGAAGAAGCCGGGACGGACTTCGGCCTGCATCGTCCCGCCCCCGGCTGCGGGCAGCGCATACGCCCGCCGGCCGATCCGCGGCACCGGCTGGCCGTTCACCGTGACCGTGTTACGCCCGGTGAAGCTGTTCGAGTCGACGACAACCGGGCCGGCGAGGCCCGCGATGGTGAGGGGTTCGGAACGCACGAGCGGGGATAGTAGTGCATCCGACACCCGGCATGGGCGTGTCTTGACGCGGTCGACGGGTTGCCGCGACCATGCCGGCATGGCTGCCGCCGTGGAGGTACGTGGGCTGACCAAGTCGTACGGCGATGTCGCCGCCGTCCGGGGGGTCGACCTGCGGATCGAGCACGGCGAGGTGGTCGCGCTGCTCGGACCCAACGGGGCCGGCAAGACCACGACCGTGGAGATCCTCGAAGGTTACCTGCGCCGCGACGGTGGCGAGGTGGCCGTACTCGGTCTCGACCCGGGACGGCAGCGGGCGAGGTTGAAGCCCAGGATCGGCATCGTCCTGCAGTCCACCGGGGTCGACCGCTACCTGACGGTCGCCGAGACCATCACCATGTACTCCGGCTACTACCCGCACCCGCGCCGGGTCGACGACGTCATCGACGTGGTGGGCCTGACCGGGAAACGGAACAGCCGGGTGGTGAAGCTCTCCGGCGGTCAGCAGCGGCGCCTCGACGTGGCGATCGCGCTGGCCGGCGATCCGGAACTGCTCTTCCTCGACGAGCCGACCACCGGCTTCGACCCGTCCGCCCGGCACGAAGCCTGGCAGGTGGTCAAGAACCTCGCCGCGCTGGGCAAGACCGTTCTGCTGACCACCCACTACATGGACGAGGCGCAGCACCTGGCCAACCGGGTCGCCGTCATCGCCGCCGGACGGATCGTGGCCGAGGGTACGCCGGCCAATCTCGCCGGCCGCGACGCGGCACGGCCCCGCGTGCGGTACCGGCTGCCGGACGGCACGCCGCCGCCGACCGGTCCGGGCGGGCCGCCGGCCGCCGACGGTTGGGTGGAGTTCACCCCGGACGACCTCACCCGGGCGTTGCACGAGCTGACCGGCTGGGCGATCGAGCACGCCGTCCCCCTCGATGGGCTGCAGATCGTCCGGCCATCGCTGGAGGACGTCTATCTCGAGCTCACCGCGCACGGGGCGGCGGGATGAGCCTACCGGCGCTGACGCTGACCCAGATGCGGTACGTCAACAAGGCGTTCTGGCGCAACCCGGCCTCGGCGTTCTTCACCTTCGCCCTGCCCCTGATGTTCCTCGTGATCTTCACCGCGCTGCTCGGCGACGACCAGGTACGCATCGGTGGCCGCCTGATCCACCTGTCCAGCTACTACGTCGCCGCGATGGCGTCGTTCGGCGTGGTCACCGCGTGTTACAACAACACCGCAGTCAGCCTCACCTTCCAGCGCGACGCAGGTGTCCTCAAGCGCACCAACGGCACCCCGCTGCCGGCCACCGCGTATTTCGGCGCCCGGGTGCTGCACGCCCTGCTCGTCTCGGTACTGCTGGTGGCCATCACGGCCGTTTTCGGCAGGACGGTGTACCACGCGGAGATACCTACCGGCGCGACACTGGCGCGGTTCTCCGTGATGCTGCTGGTCGGCGCCGCCGCGTTCGGCGCGCTCGGCTTCGCGGTCACCTCCGTCATACCGAACGACGACGCCGCCGCCCCGATCGTCTACGCGACCATCCTGCCGCTGCTCTTCCTGTCCGGCATCTTCATCCCGATCGGCGACAACGCACCCGCGTGGCTGCTCTGGACCAGCCGCATCTTCCCGGTCAAGCACTTCGTCAACGGCATGCAGGCCGGCTTCCTCGGCACCACGTTCCACTGGAACGACGTGCTCATCGTCGCCGCGTGGGGACTGGGTGGCCTGCTCCTGGCCATCCGCTACTTCAGCTGGCAACCACGGACTTAGCCAGGTCGGGGTTGACCGGGTTCGGGATGGCCCCACCGAAGCGCCGGTCGCGCTGGGCGAACAGCTCGCAGGCGTACCAGAGGTGGCGCCGGTCGAACTCCGGCCACAGCGTGTCCAGCGCGACGAACTCGGCGTACGCCGCCTGCCAGATCAGGTAGTTGGACAGCCGCTGCTCACCCGAGGAGCGCAGCACCATGTCCACGTCCGGTACGTCCGGGCAGTAGAGGTACCGGTGCACGGTCCGCTCACTGATCTTGTCGGGGTTGAGCCTGCCGGCCGCCACGTCGGCGGCCATCGCCGCGAACGCGTCGGCCAGCTCGGCCCGCCCCCCGTAGTTCACGCAGAACTGCAAGGTGATCAGGTCGTTGTGCCGGCTCATCCGCTCGGCGATCTCCAGCTCGTGGATCACCGAGCGCCACAGTCGTGGTCTCCGGCCGGCCCACCGGACCCGTACCCCCATCGCCACGAACTGGTCCCGGCGCCGGTGGATGACGTCCCGGTTGAAGCCCATCAGCCAGCGCACCTCGTCCGGCGAGCGTTTCCAGTTCTCGGTGGAGAAGGCGTACGCGGACAGGTATCTGATGCCCAGCTCGATGGCGCCCTCGATGACGTCGAAGAGCGCCGCCTCGCCCATCTTGTGGCCCTCTATCCGAGGCAGCCCGCGGGCCTTCGCCCAGCGGCCGTTGCCGTCCATGATGATCGCGACGTGGTTGGGGACCGCGCCGGCCGGCAGGCTCGGCGGCTTCGCCCCGGACGGATGCGGTGACGGCGGCTGGTAGGTCACGCTTTGCCCGCCTTTCGCGTGCGCTCGCGGCCCTCGCTGCGCTCGGTGCACTCGCTCACGCTTTCCCTCCCGTGGATCGATCGACCAGGGGCAGCGAGCGTAGCGCGCGCTCCAGGTGCCATTGCAGGTGCGCCGCGACCAGGCCGGACGCTTCACGCCGGGGAGCGGCCCCGGAGGCGTCCGCGATCCGCCAGTCACCCTCCGCGAGGGCGGCCATCAGGTCGAGGGTGGCCGGTGCCGGATGGGCGGCGCCGGGTGGCCGGCAGTCCGGGCAGACACAACCCCCGGCGGGTACCGAGAAAGCCCGGTGCCGCCCGGGTGTCCCACACACCGCACACCCGGACAGAGCCGGCGCCCACCCGGCGGAGCCCATCGCCCGCAGCAGGTACGAGTCGAGTACCAGCGTGCCGGCGTGCTCCGCCTCGGCCAGCGCCCGCAGGGCGCCCAGGGTGAGCAGGTAGAGCCGCAGCGCCGGCTCCTCCTCGACCGGGGTGAGCCGCTCGGCGGTCTCCGCGATCGCGCTCGCCGCCGTGTAGCGCGGGTAGTCGTCGAAGAACCGCTTGCCGTACAGGTCGATCCCCTCCACCTGACCGATCACGTGCAGCGAGCGCCCCTCGGCGACCTGCACGTCGACGTGCCCGAACGGCTCCAGCCGCGCGCCGAACTTCGACATGGTCCGGCGTACCCCCTTGGCGACCGCGCGTACCCGCCCGTGCCGCCGGGTGAACAGCGTGATGATCCGGTCCGACTCGCCCAGCTTCTGTACGCGCAGCACCACCGCGTCGTCGCGGTACAGCCTGCCGTGGAACCCGGGCACCTGATGATTGTGTCAGCATGTCGCCCATGCTGTGGTCGCTCGGTCTCCTGGCTGCCGTGGGCGTGGCCGTCGTCGTCGCCGTCGGTGCGGCCCTACGCCGGCGCCGTCCGACCCGGGGTCGACCGTTCACCCCGCCCCCGCCACCGCGCCCGGGCTGGCGTGGCCGCCCGGCACCGGGCGAGATCTGGTGGGCGGATCTGCCCAACCAGGACGGTACCGGCTCGAAGATCCGCCCCTGCCTCGTCCTGAGTACCGGTCCCGGCGGCAGTACCGTGCTGAAGATCACCAGTCAGGACCAGAGCACCCGGGCCGCGCACGTACGCCTGCCCACCGCGAGCTGGGACCCGCACGCCAGGCACGACAGCTGGCTCGACCTGCGGGGGCCGTACGAGTTGCGCCGCACCGCCTTCCAACGCCGCGCCGGCGTGGTCGACGTACGGTCCTGGCGGGCGGTCCGGCGCTCCCACCAGACCGGCTGGATCCGGTGACGACCGTCCTCGACGGCCGAAACTACCTAATGAATCCGCTAAACTAACTAATCCGCCACCAGATTAGGTAGTTTCCGCGTTACCCAAAGGACTTTATGCGCAGTTTCGCCCAGCTCGATCGCGTGATCGGACAGGTCCCCTCGGCCGTTGTGCGTACCCTCCGCCTGGTCGACACCGGCCGCGGGTCGGTGGCACTTCACCGCGATCAGCTTCCCGGACTGTTGAGCCACCTCGCCCACCGTGCCCGGGTCGAGAGCATCACCGCGTCGTCGGCCATCGAAGGCGTGGTTGTGTCCGACACCAGGTGGACTGGCGGCCGCTCAACCTCGGCCTGCTGCTACATCTCCACAAGCTGCTCTTCGCCCACACCGCCGCTCCCGGTGGGCGATTCAAGACCGAAGACAACCTGGTCGTCGACCGATCACCGAACGGCGACGTGACGGTACGTTTCCGACCGGTACCCGCGGCTGACACCGAGTTCCACCTCGCCGAGCTGATCGAACGCTACCGCGCGGCCAGTTCCGCCGACGAACACCATCCGGTGCTCCTCATCGGACTCTTCGTCCTTGACCTGCTGGTCATCCACCCGTTCGAGGACGGCAATGGGCGGGTCGCCCGGGCGCTGACCAACGCCCTCCTCATGGACGCGGGCTACACCGTTGGCCGGTATGTGAGCATCGAGCAGGCCATCGCTGTGTCCGCCGATGCCTATTACCAGGCTCTACTCGACTCCACAGGTGGATGGCACGATGATCGGGCGGATCCGTGGCCCTGGTTGTCGTACTTCGTCGGCATCCTCGCGAACGCCTACCAGACGTTCGCCGATCGCGCCGCGTCCGCACGGTCGGACGGATCCAAGCAGGAGCGCGTCCGGGAGTATGTCCTCAACCACGCACCGGTCATCTTCCGGGTCGCGGACGTCCGCCTGGCCCTGCCCGGGGTCAGCGACCAGACCATCCGCATGGTGCTCGATCGGCTACGCAAGGCGGGCGAAATCGAGCCGGAGGGAGTCGGGCGTGCCGCGACGTGGAGACGGCTACGGAGAGGCTGACACCTGCTCAAAAGCCGAGCTTGCGGAGCTGCTTCGGGTCGCGCTGCCAGTCCTTGGCGACCCGTACGTGCAGGTCGAGGTACACCCGGGTGCCGAGCAGCTCCTCGATCGAGCGCCGGGCCTGGGTACCGACCTGCTTGAGCCGGGAGCCGCCGGCGCCGATGACGATCGCCTTCTGGCTCGTCCGCTCCACGTACACGTCGGCGTAGATCTTCGTGAGGTCCCCTTCGACGAGTACCTCCTCGACGAGTACCGCGATCGAGTGGGGCAGCTCGTCGCGTACCCCCTCCAGGGCCGCCTCCCGGATCAGCTCGGCGATCAGCACCTGCTCCGGCTCGTCGGTGAGCATGTCGTCGGGGTAGAGCTGGGGCGACTCGGGTAGGTGCCGGCAGAGCACCTCGACCAGGTCGTCGAGCTGGTCGCCGGTGACCGCGCTGACCGGTACCACGTCGGCGAAGTCGGCCAGCTCGCTGACCGCGACCAGCTGCCGGGCCAGCGCCGCCCTGCTGACCAGGTCGGTCTTGGTGACCACGGCGACCACCCGGGCCCGCAGCGCGGCGATCTCGGCGGCGATGAACCGGTCGCCCCGGCCGACCTCCTCGTCGGCGGGAATGCACAGGCCGATCACGTCGACCTCGCTCCAGGTCTCCCGGACCAGGTCGTTGAGGCGCTGGCCGAGCAGGGTGCGCGGGCGGTGCAGGCCGGGCGTGTCGACCAGGACGAGCTGGGCGTCCGGCCGGTGCAGCACGCCCCGGACAACGTGCCGGGTGGTCTGCGGGCGGGTCGAGGTGATCGCGATCTTCTGCCCGATGATCGCGTTGGTCAGCGTGGACTTTCCGGCGTTGGGCCGGCCGACGAAGCACGCGAAGCCCGCCCGGAAGTCCCCCACGACCGGTGAGCCTACCGGCGGCCCGTAGGTCAGGCGGCGACGGTACCCAGCACCGTGCCGTCCGGGGTGGCGAGGTGGACCGGGGCGTCCGCCGCGAGGTCCCGGACGGCGGCGTACCCGGCACTGTCCACTGTGGACGCTTCGGTCACCACCGCGGCCGCCTCGAGTACCGTCGCGCCGGCCGCGACCGCCGAGGCGACCGCGTACTGCAGAGCGGTCAACGTGAGCGAGGGCAGGGCCACCGGGGCACCCGCGTAGGTACGGCCGTCCCCGTCGCGTACCGCCGCGCCTTCCACCGCACCCACCCGGGCCCGCGCCGCGCGTGCCAGGGTGACCAGCTTCTGATCCTCGGCGGAAAGGCTCTGCTCAGGCATCGGCGGGCAACCTCTCCTCGTCTTCGACTGACCCGGTGCTCATTTCGGCAGCGTCAAGCCGCCGAACCAGTACGGTATCGATCCGGTTGCGCCGCCCGGTCGTGCCCTCGGCGGTCAGGTGCAGCCCGTCGACGGTCGCCTCGGCACCCGGGATCGGTACCCGTCCCAGCGCCTGGGCGAGCAGCCCGGCCACCGTCTCCACCTCGTCGTCGGGCAGCTCGACGTCGAACAGCTCGGCCAGGTCCTCGACGGACAGCCGGGCGCTGATCCGGACCGAGCCGTCGCCCAGGTGTTCGATGGGCGGGCGCTCGATGTCGTACTCGTCGGTGATCTCGCCGACGATCTCCTCCAGGACGTCCTCGATGGTGACCAGGCCGGCGGTGCCGCCGTACTCGTCGACGACGATCGCGATGTGGGTGCGCGCCGCCTGCATCTCGGAGAGCAGGTCGTCGACCGGCTTGGACTCCGGTACGAAGGTGGCCGGCCGCATCAGCGTCTCGACCGACGTGTCCGGCTCGGCCCGTACCACGTCCTTCAGGTAGAGGATGCCGAGCACGTCGTCGACGTTCTCGCCGATCACCGGGATGCGGGAGAAACCGGACCGGATGAACAGCGCCAGCGCCTGCTTCACGGTCTTGTCCGACTCGATCCAGACCGTCTCGGTGCGCGGCACCATCACCTCGCGGACGATCGTGTCGCCGAGCGAGAAGACCGAGTGGATCATCTCGCGCTCGCCGTGCTCCACCACACCGCGCTGTTCGGCCAGGTCGACCAGCTCGCGCAGCTCGACCGTGGTGGAGAACGGACCCTCCCGGAACCCCCGCCCGGGAGTCACCGCGTTACCGATGACGATGAGCAGGGTGGCCAGCGGGCCGAGGACCCGGCAGAGCCAGAGGACGAACGGGGCGGCGATCCGGCCCACGGTGTACGCGTGCTGCCGGCCGATCGTACGCGGAGCCACCCCGACCACCACGAAGCTGATCACGGTCATCGACGCCGCGGTCACGATGCCGGCCAACCAGCTCGGCCCCCACCTGTCCACCGCCATCAGCGCGACCAGGGTGGTGGCGGTCAGCTCGCAGGCCAGCCGGAGCAGGAGCAGCAGGTTGAGGTGGCGGACCAGGTCGGCGGTCGTGGCGTGCAGCGCGTTCGCGCCGCGTACCCCCTCCCGGGCCATCTCGGCGGCACGAGCCGGGGAGACCCGGGACAGCGCGGCGTCGGACATCGCGAAGAGACCCGCGAGAACGATCAGCCCGGCCGCCCAGAGAAACAGCATCGCGGGTCAGGACGGTTGGGGCCGGCGACCCTGCGCCTGCCACCCGGACAGCAGCCGGGCCTGCAGCCCGAACATCTCGCGCTCCTCATCCGGCTCGGCGTGGTCGTACCCGAGCAGGTGCAGCACCCCGTGCACGGTCAGCAGGTGCAGCTCGTCGGCGGCGGAGTGGCCGGCCGTGCCCGCCTGCTTCGCGGCCACCCCCGGGGCGAGCACGATGTCGCCGAGCAGCGCGGGCTCCACGCCCGGGGACTCGCCCGGCCCGTGGTCGATGCTCGCCTCGTCCATCGGGAACGCGAGCACGTCGGTCGGCCCGTCCGCGCCCATCCAGCGGTGGTTCAGCTCGGCCATGTATTCGGTGTCGACCAGCAGCACGGAGAGCTCGGCGAGCGGGTTGACACCCATCTCGTCCAGGGCGTACCGGGCGACGGCGAGGATGGAGTCGGTGTCGACGTCGGTACCGGACTCGTTGGCGATCTCGATGGACACGGGCTCCCCTTAGCGGCGCCGGCCGGAGCGGCCGTGTGCCGTCCGGTTGCCGGGCAACGAGGTCGGTACGGCGGGCTGCTGCTGCGCCTCGTCCCAGCGCGCGTAGGCGTCGACGATGTCGGTGACCAGCCGGTGGCGTACCACGTCGGCGCTGGTCAGCCGGGCGAAGTGGACGTCCTCCACGCCGTCGAGGATCTCCTGCACCACGCGCAGCCCGCTGCGGGTACCCCCGGGCAGGTCGACCTGGGTGATGTCGCCGGTGACCACGATCTTGGAGCCGAACCCCAGCCGGGTCAGGAACATCTTCATCTGCTCGGGCGTGGTGTTCTGCGCCTCGTCGAGGATGATGAACGCGTCGTTGAGGGTACGCCCGCGCATGTATGCCAGCGGGGCCACCTCGATGGTGCCGGCCGTCATGAGCTTCGGGATCGAGTCCGGGTCCAGCATGTCGTGCAGCGCGTCGTAGAGCGGGCGCAGGTATGGGTCGATCTTGTCGTACAGCGTGCCGGGCAGGAAGCCCAGCCGCTCGCCCGCCTCGACCGCCGGCCGGGTCAGGATGATCCGGTTGACCTGCTTGGCCTGCAACGCCTGGACTGCCTTGGCCATCGCCAGGTAGGTCTTGCCGGTGCCGGCCGGCCCGATCCCGAAGACGATGGTGTGCTGGTCGATCGAGTCGACGTAGCGCTTCTGGCCGACCGTCTTGGGCCGGATGGTGCGCCCGCGGCGGGAGAGGATGTTGAGCGTGAGCACCTCGGCCGGGCGCTCGGCGGTGCCCTGTTCGAGCATGCCGACGACCCGGCGGACCGCGTCCACGGTCAGCGTCTCGCCCTTCTGGACCAGTTCGAGGAGTTCCGCGAAGACCCGCTCGGCCAAGGCGTTGTCGGCCGGGGTCCCGGAGATGGTGATCTCGTTGCCCCGGACATGGACGTCGCTGGCCAGCGACCGCTCGATGAGCTTCAGTACGTCGTCCCGGGCGCCCAGCAGGTTCACCATCTGCTGGGAGTCGGCTACGGTGATCTTGGTCTGGACCCGCGCCCCGGCCGCCGTGGCCGAGCTGGGGGGTGGGCTGGTCGTCATGGGTCGGCCGCGCGGGCCTGCTGCCACCTTTCTGTCGGCGTCGCTCGAACACCCAATGATATCGGCACGCCGCCCCCGTAGCCTGCCGCATTTCCCCTGAGGTGGGTCAGTTTCCGGTGAACGTCTCCTGCCGGCGGGTGACCCGGTAGGTGGCCCAGTGCATCCGGACCACCTCGCCGGTGGCCGGGTCCCGGGTCAACCGGAGCAGCTCGCCGGCCTCCCGCCCGGAGACGGTACGCAGCAGGTCCGTGCCGACCTCTTCGAACACCGCCGGCGGCCGACCGGCGGGCGCGGTCACCGCCCGGGCCCGCAGTGCGCCGTCCCGCCAGAAGAAGACGTACTCGAGGCCCTCGCTCCACCACGGACCGAGGATGGAGCGCAGGTGCCCGGGGGCCGGCTCGCCCGGCGTCCACGGCTCGATGTCCGGCGGGTCGTGCTCGGCGGCCGCGGCGAGCAGCTCGTGCGGCAGCTCAAGGGTCTCCATGGCGGTACCCGAGGCACCCAGCACCGCCACGCCGAGCGCGGGTGGACTGTCCTTGCCGCGCCGGCCGTAGACGCCGGCCAGGAAGCCGGGCATCGTACCGTCGTGGCCGACGTGGATGATCCGCTCGCCGCGGCTGATCAGGATCAGGCCCAGGCCGAATCCGACCGCCCAGAGCGTCTCGTCGGACAAGGTCAACGGCCAGCGCATCTCGTCGAGCGTGGCCGGTGCCAATACCGCGCCGGCCGGGTCGAGCGCCGCGGGATCGGCCAGGAAGGCCGCCCACCTGGCAAGATCGGCGGCGGTACCCCACAACTGCGCGGCCGGCCCCAGTGCTCCGGTCTCGATCGCGGGCTCCGGCCTGGCGTGGTCCGAGTAGGCCTCGACCAGGTACCCGGTGGCCGGCCGGCTCGGTGTGCCCAGCACGCTGTCCAGCCCGAGCGGGTACAGGATCCGGTCCCGCAGCACCTCCTCCCAGGTGGCTCCGCGCAGCTTCGCGACCAGCTGGCCGAGCAGCGCGAAGCCGAGGTTGGAGTAGTGGAACCGGCGGGCCGGTGGGAGTACCCGCTCGGCCCGGCTCAGCTCGGCGAGCAACCGGTCGACGTCGGGTGCGTCGAGGTTGTCCCATACGTCGCCGTACGGCTCGCGTTGCAGCCCGGACGTGTGCGACAGCAGCCGGCGCACCGGCAGGTCGTGGTGCTCCGGCAGGTCGCCGCCGTTCGGGAGAGTCAGGTGCCGGCCGATCGGGTCGTCGAGGTCGAGCAGCCCGTCGTCCCGGCACTGCAACACCAGTACCGCGGTGAACGACTTGGTCACCGAACCGATCCGGAACTGGGTCTCCGGCCCGGCCCCGACCTGGAACGTCCACAGTGGACGGTCACTGCGGTGCAGCGCGACCGAGAGCGCCGGGATCCGCCCGTCCGCCTGGGCCCGCGCGGCCAGCCGCCGGTATCGCTCGACCGGCTCGGTCACCGGCACAGCATCGGGCCGAGCGGCGCACCACCCAGCACGTGGGCGTGCACGTGCGCCACCTCCTGCCCGCTGTGCGGTCCGGTGTTGAAGATCAGCCGGTACCCGTCCCCGGCCAGCCCCTCGCGCTCGGCGACGGTACCGGCACTGGCGAGCAACGCACCGGCCAGAGCCGGGTCGGCCGCGGCCAGCTCCCCGACGTCGGCGTGGTGCTCCTTCGTGATCACCAGGACATGTACCGGCGCCTTCGGCCCGATGTCCCGGAACGCCAGGGTCGCGTCGGTCTCGTGTACCACGGTCGCCGGGATCTCCTTCGCGACGATCCGGCAGAACAGGCAGTCGTTGGTCACCTGCGAAATCCTAGACGCTGCGGGCGGTCATGCCCGGGGCCGTCTCGTCCAGACCCCAGGACAGGACGCGCCTGGGATGCAGCCGGATGCGCTCGGGACTGAATCCGGGTCGCAGCGGCGGTTGGTCGCGCAGCGCCTCGGCCCACCCCCGGAACTCCACACCGCGTACCCGCCACGGGTTGAGCGAGGCGATGTCGTCGACCACGAAGGCGGCCCGGCCGTTGGCCTCGACGTTGCGGAACTTGCGGCTGGCGCCCATCCCGTGCCCACCGATGTCGATGGTTCCGGTCTCCGGGTCGTACCAGAAACCCACCGGGTTGTTCTGCGGCGTGCCGTCGGGTCCGACGGTGGCCAGCCGCCCGAGGAACTGGCTGGACAGGTACTCGCGCTCGGCTTCGGTCAGCAGCATGCCTCCAGCATGCCCCTCAGTACGCGATGCCGACCGGTTGCCCGACAGTGGCCGGGTCGGCGAGCGCGACCAGCAGGTAATGAGCCACATCGGCTCGCGAGATCGTGTAGCCGCGTGGCACGTTCCCGCCCAGCACGGTCCGGTAGCGGCCGGTCAGCGGCTTGTCAACCAGCTTGGGCGGGCGTACCACGGTCCACTGCGTGCCACTGTCGCGGATCTGCGCCTCCATCTCGGCCAGGTCCAGGTATGTGTCGCGGAGCAGCGCGCCGATCATCCGGAACACGAGGACCCGGTTGAGCCAGCTGTCGCCGGGCGGCACCGGCCCGACGGGTGCGGCGCTGACCACCACGAGGCGAGCCACGCCGGTGTCCCGCATCGCCTGCAGGATTCCCCGGGTGGCCCGGGAAGCGACCGGGCCGTCCTTGCGACCACGGGGGCCGACGCCGGAGATGACCGCGTCGCTGTCCTTCAGCGCCGGGCGCAGCGGCTCGGGGTCGGTCAGGCCCGGTACGGTCAGCACGTCGAGAGCGGGATGCCGGATGGCGAACGCGCTCGGATCCCGGACCACCGCGGTGACCGCGTATCCCAGGTCCAGCGCCTGCCGCACCACCTGCCCGCCGATGCCACCGCTGGCGCCGAAAACCGTAAGTCTCATCTTCCTGCCCCGTCCTGGGTTAGATTGTGCTGCGTACTTCATACGATACGGAAAGCATAGCATATGAGTTCCATACAAGATGACGCCCGACAGCGCCGGCGGCTGATCAACACGATCAAGTTGACGATGCGGGAGCTGAGCATCCAGCTCTCCCTGCTCAACCACCACGTGAGCACCCGCGTGGAGATCCGGGACGTCGACCTCGACTGTCTCGACCTGATCGCGCGGCACGGCCCGGTCAGCCCGAGCATGCTGGCCCGGCGCTCGGGGCTGCACCCGGCAACCATGACCGGCATCCTGGACCGGCTGGAACGCGGCGGCTGGGTCGCCCGCGAGCGCGACCCGGACGACCGCCGCGCCGTACTGGTCCGTGCTCTGCGCGACCGCGCCGGCGAGCTGCTCCGGCTGTACGGGCCGATGGACGCGTCGATGGACCGGATCTGCAACGGGTACGCCGACGCCGAGCTGCGGGTGCTCGCGGACTTCCTGCGGCGTACCGCCGATGCCGGCGAGGCCGCGACCGAGCAGCTGGCCGGAGAGTGAGCCGGCCCACCGGGTCAACCCGGTGGGCCGGCGTCAGCGGCGACGGATGGCTAGGCGAGCGCGGGCTCCGGCACCAACTCCTCGACCGGCTCCTCGACGACGACGGCCTCGGTCGGCTTGCGGATGAACAGGAACGCCAGCAGCGCACCGGCGGCCAGCAGGAACGCGCTGACCGTGAACGCCACGTTGTACCCGTGGATCGCCGCGTTGGCCTGGGCGATCGGGGTCGCCCCGTGGCCGGCTACATAGCTGACCACCGCCGTGGTGAAGATGGTGTTCAGCAACGCGGTGCCCAGCGACCCACCGACCTGCTGGGTGGTGTTCACCATCGCGCTGGCCACCCCCGCGTCGTGGTTGCCGACGCCCGACAACGCCGTACTGGACAGCGGCACGAACACCAGGCCGATGCCGACGCTCATCCCGATGAAGGACGGCAGGATGTGGGTCACGTACGACGAGTGCAGGTCCAGCTGGGTCAGCCAGGCCATCGAGGCGGTGGCGAGCAGGCCGCCGACCGACATGAGCACGCGCGGTCCGACCCGGGGCAGCAGCTGTGCCGCGATCGTGGCCGAGACGATGATGCCACCGGAGAACGGCAGGTACGCCACGCCGCTGCGCAGCGCACTGTAACCCAGGGTCAGCTGCAGGTAGTACGTCATGAACAGGAACATGCCCAGCATGCCGGCGCCGGTCAGGATCGACACCAGGTAGGACACGCCACGGTTGCGGTCCAGCACCACCCGCAGCGGCAGCAGCGGGTGGGTGGTCCGCGACTCCCACCAGACGAACGCCACGAGCAGCAGGGCGGCCACGCCGAGCCAGCTCAGCGTGACGGTCGAGCGCCAGTGGTCCGCCTCGGTGGCCGCCTTGGTGAAGCCGTACACCAGGGCGATCAGACCACCGGTGGAGAGCAGGGCACCGGGTACGTCGTACCGGGTGTTCCCCTCCGCCCGGCTCTCCCGTACCACCAGCAGGGCGGCCAGGAACGCGACCAACGCGATCGGTATGTTCACCAGCAGGCACCAGCGCCAGGTGGCGTACTCAGTGAGCAGGCCACCGGCGATCAGCCCGATCGCGGCCCCACCACCGGAGATGGCACCGAACACGCCGAACGCTCGAGCCCGCTCCCTGGCCTCGGTGAACGTGACCGCGATCAGGGAGAGCGCGGCCGGGGCGAGCAGTGCACCGAACGCGCCCTGCAACGCCCGCGCGGCGAACAGCGTCGCTCCACTTGTCGCGGCGCCACCGAGCGCGGACGCGCCGGCGAACCCGATCAGGCCGATCAGGAACGCCCGCTTGCGCCCGAAGTAGTCGGCGATCCGGCCGCCGAGCAGGAGCAGGCCGCCGAACGTCAGCGTGTACGCCGTGACGATCCACTGGCGGTTCGCGTCCGAGATGTCCAGCGCCCGCTGGGCCGACGGCAACGCGATGTTCACCACCGTCGCGTCCAGGATGACCATGAGCTGTGCGGTGGCGACGACGGCGAGGGCGAGCCAGCGCCGTCGGTCTGGGGGCCGGGTCGTGTCGCGCCCCCCGGTCGTCGTGACCGGCGCCACGACGGTCTCTTGCGACATGTCTCCTCCAATGTGCAGGGTCCGACGCGCGCCCACGCGGGCGCGCCTCACCGGCACGGCACCCGGCCGCGCTGGTCTCTTCGGGTCTGGTTGCCTGGACCGCTACCGGGCGGCGACCCCGTCCGGTATCCGTGATCGGCGCAGGACCGGCAGGAGTACGTCGTCGACGACGTGTTCGGCGAAGTCGTCGTCGAGCGATCCCGCCGACAGCATCGTTCTGGTCAGCACCATCGCGTACATGACCTCGTGCAGCAGGCCCGGACAGGTGCCGGCCGGAATCTCGCCGCGCGCCGTCGCGCGGTTGATGATCGTTTCGTGCACGGCGTGCTTCATCTCGTACGTGCACCGGTGCAGGGTGCGCGACAGCTCCTCGTTACGGGCCGCAGCGGTCAGCAGACCGGTGATGACCGCCCCGTCCGCGCTGTTGGCGAGCTGGCACGCCCGGGTCATCAGGGCGAGGAGATCGCCGCGCAGTGTCCCGGTGTCCGGCGCCTCCGGGCTGGTGCCGAAGCGGTGGATCAGGGCCTCGTTCACCAGGTCCGGCTTGCACGGCCAGGCCCGGTAGATGGTCGCCTTGCTGGCCCGGGCCCGGGTGGCGACCGCGTCCATCGACATCTGGTCGTAGCCGACCTCGGCGAGCAGCTCGAAGACCGCGTCGCAGATCGCCTCATGCCGAGCTGACCTGGGCGTTACCCGCCCCGGCCCGTCGACGATCCCGGTCACCCCGTACCTCCAGCAATAAGGGAACGAAACCGTTCCGTACAGCAGCCTATCCCGGAGGAGATCCGGAACGAAACCGTTCCGTACATCTGCTGTGTGATGCGGGTCACACCGGCTGGCTGGAGTTCCGGATCTGGCTGCGGGTGTGCCAGGCGACCACGAAGACCAGCACCCAGAGCGCGCCGAGCAGGATCGACGCCACCGCCTCACTGGGCCAGCTCCACCCGAGGTACACCCGCGCGGCGGCCACCACCACGACGATGCCGAACGCGACCGTCCACGACGCCACCGACCAACCCCAGCCGAACCGGCGCGACAGCAGCCAGGCCAGCGTGCCCAGACTCGCCACGACCACCACGGTCTGGTTGCCGAACCGGCCGACCGGCGTGGCCACCCATGCGCTGCGCTCCCAGTCGGTGGCCAGCGCGATGAGACCCAGCGGTACGAACGCGCCGCCGGTACCGAGCAGGCCGACGAGGTCGGTACGCCGGCCCCGGTACCGCCAGCCCAGCACGGCCGCGGCCAGCGCGACCAGGATCACCAGGTACGGCCCACGCAGCACGGAGAGGAGGTCGGTCGCGGCGGCCGCCACCCGGGGATCCCGCCGGGCGCCCATCCACTCCAGGATCAGCGGATCGACCAGCGGCAGGCCGCTGTGCCGGACCAGCCGGTCCACCGTCCAGGTCAGCGCGTACCCGATGCCGAGCAGCACGACCATCCCGCCCAGTACGTTGACCGCGACCGCGCCACCGGGCCCGATCCGCTCGTTGAGCCAGTGGAAGCCGGACCGGTACGCCGTACCGGCGAAGCGCAGCGGTCGCCAACCGGCCAGCCGGTTGCCCACGGCGGCGACCGGATCGGGATTGCGGCCCAGGTAGCGCCCGATCAGTACAAGCGCGACGACCAGCGCCACCAGGGCCAGCAGGGCACGGGTCGCCTGCCCGAAGATGCCGGCGGCGGTGGCGTACGACCGGCCGGCGGCGTACCCGAGCAGGACGGTACCGCCGACGCAGCCGAGCACCCCGAGGATGTCCCAGGGCAGGAATCTGCCGTACCCGATCTCGGACATGCCGACCAGGCGGGGCATGAGGGTACGCGCGAACGCGATGAACCGGGCCAGGAAGACCGCCCGGCCGCCGTACCGCTGGAGCATCGCGTCAGCCCGGGCCCAGCGGCGCTGCTTCACCCGCCGGCCCAGCCGGGTATCCGGCAGCCGCTGCCCGAACCGGCGCCCGTGCCGGTATCCGAGGTTGTCCCCGGCCAACGCCGCGGCGACCATCAGGACCAGCGCCGGGCCCAACCGCAGAACGCCTTGGTAGCAGAGGAATCCGACGATGAACAGGGTCAGCTCGCCGGGGACAACCAACCCGATGAGCGTCCCGGTCTCCGCGCCCACCACCAACGCGGTCGCCAGGTAGATCAGCGCGGGCGGCCAATGGGTCAGGACGGTCAGGACGCGGTCCACGTCTTGCCCCGCGGCTCGCCGCTACCGCGCGGCCGGAACGCGGCCGCCGCCGATCTCGTTACGCAGCACGGTCACCTGCCGGGTCACCGGGTCGACCGACGCCTTGAAGTCGACGAACCGCACCGGCTGGTCCGAGCCGGCCATCCGGAGCCAGGCCTTGCGCTCCACCCCGACCATGGTCGGCACCTGCTCCGCGCCCACGTACTCGATCATCGTGATGGTCTGCGTCTCCACCACGCCGCCGGACTCCGCGGCCCGCTCGGCGGTTTTGCGGATCGCGTTCTCCACCGACTTCATCGAGCTGAGGTTCAGCCCGGCGCCCGGCGCCGAGGTGATGCTCTCCGGCAGGTTCTCGCCGAGCTGCATACCGACCGCGTGGGTGGCGTGCTCGTTCGGGTGCGTCGGCGTGTAGTGGGCCAGGCTCTCGCTCTGCCCCTTGCCGGCGGTGCGTTGCAGCTCCTCGACGACCTGACCCAGCACCGAGGCCGGCCGGTCGGGGGCGAGCGGCCGCGCCTGCACCTCGGCCGGGTGGGGAGCCGCTCGCTCGCGTTGGAGCCGGTACGGCACGGACACCTCCAGCACCGAGAACCGCCCGGTCATCCTAGCGCGGAGGCGGGCGGCGTCTGGAGTGAGGAGCGCAGCGACGAGGGAAGGCGCCGCCTGGAGAGCCTCGGCGCCGCGCGAGCGAAGGCGAGCGCCAACATACCAGCGCGGAGGCGGGCGGCGTCTGGAGTGAGGAGCGCAGCGACGAGGGAAGGCGCCGCCTGGAGAGCCTCGGCGCCGCGCGAGCGAACGCGAGCGCCAACATACCAGCGCGGAGGCGCACAGAGGCGGCGCAGAATGTGGGCGTGCGATGGACGGTCACGACGGAGGTACTCGATCTGCCCGCCACCTGTCCGTAGCGCCGACGCCCCGGGGTTGTCGAGGCCGCCTACGATCCGGCCAACGGATCGACAGGGGGAACTATGTCAATGTCCATGTCAACTCGCTGGCCGGGACTGGCCGGTGCCGCGGTGGTCGGGGCGGTGGCCGCCGCAGCCGTGCTCGCCCTCGCCGGGGCGGTGCCGTTCACCCCGGCGCACGCCGAACCGGTACCCGCACCCCAGGCCAGCTGCCCGGCGCCGGTGGATCCGCGCGCGATGTCCCGGACCAGCAGGGCGTTCGCGCGCGTCGAAGGCATCCCGGGCGACTCGACCGCCAGCGGGCACGCCGGCGACATCGACGTGTCGGCGGTGCGGTTCGCGCTCTACGGGCAGAATTCGGGCCTGTGTGGCGTCGGTACCCGGGCCACGTTCAACCCGATCGTGCTGGAGAAGGGACTCGACCGGGCCAGTGTGCCGCTCACCTTGTTCGCGACCACCGGCCGGCACATCGCCCGGGCCCGCATCATGCTGTTCACAGGCGGATCGACTCCGTTCAACCTCATGACCTACGACCTGAGCAACGTGCTGGTGGCCTCGGTACGCCAGGTGGACCGGGGCGACTCGTTGACCGAGGAGGTTGAGCTGAACTTCGCGCGGGTCACGGTCACGTTCGTCACCCAGCTCGCGGATGGTAGGCCGGGAACGGCGATCACGTTCTGCTGGGACCTGGTCAGCGCGACGGCCTGCTGAGCCGGCTCTGGGCGCCGGCCGGCGGTGCCGGCCGGCGCCTGGAGTCGCCGGCGCTCCGGTCAGGGTACGAGTGGGCGTACCTCCGTGGCGGCGAAGCGTACGAAGCCTTCCGGATCGGGTTCGTCGGAGGTCGGCTGGAGCACCACGGTGTCCGCGCCGGCCTCGGCCCACCGTCGCACGGCTTCGGCCACCACCGACGCGTCGCCGGCCACCCCCCACTCGCGCGCCGGGTCGCCGGCTTCCCGCCGCCGTTCGGCCGCCAGCCGCTCGGCGCAGTGCGGTCCGGTCGCGGCGAGGAGGTAGACGATCAGCGGGTGCGCCCCGGTGCGGCCACCCGCGGCCCGGCCCTCGTCCACGAGTTGGCGCGCCTGCCGGATCCGCTCCGGCGGGGTACTCGCGGTGAGGATCGTACCGTCGGCGAACTGTCCGGACAGGCGGAGCGAGCGCGGACCGGTGGTGCCCACCACGATCGGCGGCGCCGACGCGGGTGGCCAGTCCAGGGCGACCCCGTCCAGCCGGACATACCGGCCGGACGTGGTGACCCGCTCACCGCGCAGCAGGGCGCGCAGCGCGGTGACGTACTCGCGTAACAGCGTGGTGGGCGACTCGACCCGGGCACCGACCTGCGCGATCCACTCCTGGACCCCGTGCCCGACCCCCACCGTCAACCGGTCCGGGAAGAGCCGGTACAGCGTGGCCAGCTCCATGGCGGTCAGCGCGACGTTGCGCAGCGGTACCGGCAACAGACCGACACCGACCCGCAGCCGCCCGGTCCAGGCCAGCGCGGCGGCGGCGCTGGCGATGCCACCCTCCCGGAAACAGTCCTCCCACAGCCACAGCTCCTCCAGGCCGGCATCGTCCGCCGCGCGGGCCACGTCACGCAGCCGCTCCGGTGGTAGCTGCGGCCGGCACACCGCACCGAGTGTGGTCACGCTGGTCAGGACCCGACGGGCCAGGTCACCTGGGTGGAGTGGTAGTAGTTGATGCCCATGACGTGCCACCGCGGGCCCTGGGCGCCCAGCCGCGAGTGGAACGCGGTGACGTCGTGGGTGCTCACCGGTGACCAGCCCAGTTCGGCGATCGCGGGCAGCCGGGGGAAGGCCATGTACTCGATGTCGGCCAGCGTCTTGATGGTCTCCGTCCACAGTGGAGCCTCAACGCCCCGGACCGAGGATGCGGGGACTCCGGTCAGGTAGGCGCCTGGGTCCCAACCGTAGGCGGTGTCGACGTCGATGAAGCCGGCCCACCGCAGACCCAGCTTGGTCCGGGCGTTGTACTTCATGTCGAGGTACGCCTTGTTGGCCGGCGACATGATCACCTGGGTACCGCTCTGCGCGGCCGCGCTGACCGCGGCGTTCGACGTGGTGGTGCCCCAGTACTGGGCGATGGTGGACGGCGGCACCGGGGTCACGTTGACGATGTCGTGCCACCCGATGACGCTCTTGCCGTGCGCGGCGACGGTCTGCTGCGCGCGGTTGATGAACGTGGCGTAGTCAGCGGCGGTGGTGGAGCTGGCCTCGTCGCCGCCGATGTGGAAGTACGGGCCGGGGGTCAGCGCCGCGATCTCCGCGATCACCTGGTCGATGAACGTGTAGGTGATGGCCTTGGAGACGCACAGCGAGCTGAACCCGACCTTGGTACCGGTGTAGAGCTTCGGCGCGACCCCGTCGCAGTTCAGCTCGGCGTAGGAGGCCAGCGCCGCGTTGGTGTGCCCCGGCATGTCGATCTCCGGTACCACGGTGATGTAGCGGGCCGCGGCGTAGGCGACGATCTGCTGGTAGTCGCTCTGCGTGTAGTAGCCGCCCGGGCCGCCACCGACCTCGGTGCTGCCGCCGTAGATGGCGAGGTTGGGCCAGCTGTTGATGACGATGCGCCAACCCTGGTCGTCAGACAGGTGCAGGTGGAAATAGTTCACCTTGTACAGGGCCATCTCGTCGAGGTATCGCTCGACCGTGGCGACCGGGAAGAAGTGCCGGGCCACGTCGAGCATGGCGCCCCGGTGGGCGAAGCGCGGGTAGTCCACGATTTGTCCGCCGGTCACCAGCCAGGGGCCGGGCTGGACGGTGCTCGCCTCAGCCTCGGGTGGCAGCAGTTGGCGCAGCGTCTGCACCCCGGCGAACAGGCCGGCCGGGGCATTGGCCCGGATGGTGATCACCGTGGCGGTGACGTCCAGCTGATAGCCGCCGGTACCGACGCTGGCCGGCGCACCGGACAGCAGCAGCGAGATGCCGTCGGTCGGGGTGCTGGGCGCGTCGGCGACCGGTAGCGGGAAGCCGGTCGACCGGCGGAGCACGGTGGCGAACTGGGTGCCGATCGCGGCCGCCTCGGTCGAGCCCGCCTGCGTGTAGACGTTCGTGGCCGTCGTGATGCTGTAGGTGACGCCGGCACTCGCGACGGCGCTCACCGGCGCCGGTACCACCGAGGTGAGCGCCACCGGTCCGGTCGCGGCCTGCGCCGGGTTGGCCAGGGAAACCCAGGTCACCAGGGTGGCCGCGGCCGAGACGAGCACCGCGAGCGGCCCCGCTGAACGGCGCGACCGGGTGATCCGAACAGTCATGGTGTCCTCCCGCCGTGGTGCCGGCTCATTATCAGGAAGGGTACTTAATAGTCGCGGGCTGCGCGATAGGCGCGCGTGGGCGAGGAGGAACAGGTTGGCCTACCCTTGACGGCCGTGCCCCTCCTCGTCACGGATCGTCTCCTGCTGATCCCGCTGACCCGTCGCCTCATGGTCAAGCGTCTGGAGCAGGAGCGCTTCTCCACGACGGAGGGCTCCGTCGAGGTAATTGTCGGCCCGGAATGGCCGGGTGATCCCTTTCCCGCGTTCCCGGCCTGGGTCGCCGCATTGGCCGCGGACGAGGACGAGGTAGCCGAGACCTACGTCGCGGTCACCCGGGACACCGGCGAGGCGGTGGGGATGCTCGGGGCCAAAGGGCCGCCCAACGCGGACGGCGAGCGGGAGATCGGCTACGGCATCAATCCGAGCGCCTGGGGTCGCGGGTACGGCACCGAGGCGGTCGGTGCCCTGGTCGCACGGCTGCTCGACCAGCAGGCCGTACGGGTGGTGACCGCCCTGACCGCCGTGGACAACCCGGCCAGCCAACGGGTGCTGGAGAAGCTCGGGTTCACCCGCACCGGTACCACCTGGAACGAGGAGGACGGCGCCCTCATCGCCTGGTCGCGGAGTGGCACGAGGCCGGCGGGCTGAGCCGCCGGCCTCGCGAACCTCATCGGTGACGGTTATCCGCCGTGCACCGCCGCGACCAGATCCGGGATGAGCCTCGCCGCGTTCGGCGTACCCAGACCGGTCACCGGGTCCCAACCAACCGTCGCCGGGTAGCCGGGTACGGCCGGGTCGGCGGTGTTGTTTCCGGTGGTGATGTCGTAGAAGTCGGCCGCGTACCGGGCCGGGTTGGCGCCGATCCGGTACAGCCCCGGGTTGATGAGCCCGAGACCGCCGCCGTTGAGCTGGTCGGCGATCGCCACCAGGCCGGCCCACTGCGGGCAGCTCAGTGAGGTACCGCCGATGTCGTACCAGCCGGTGCTGCACGGCGCGGAACCGCACCGCAGCCCGCTCTGCCCGTCCGGCGGGAGCGAGATGTAGACCAGCGCGCCGGTGCGGGAGCTGGCCTGCAACGCCACGTCCGGTACGCCACGCATCGCACCGATCGGGGTGCTGCCGGCGGGCAGCGCGTTCTGGTAGTCCGGCCGGCTGAACACATGGCTGAACCCGCCGCCGGAGGCGATCCAGCCGACCTCGGCCTGGCCCGGGTTCTGCTGGCAGTTGACCGGCGGGTCGACGCTGTCCACCACCCGGCTGGTGGTGTTCAGCGGATCGGTGCACAGGTAGGTGCCGCCCACCCCGGTGACCAGCGGGTCGGAGGCGGGCCACTCGACCGTCGGGGTCGGGATGGTGGAACCGCCCTGGCCGACCGGCGTCTTACGGCTGTTGGCCGAGCCACTGTCGCCGGACGAGCCGAGCACGGTGACACCGTTCTGCGCCGCGGACTTGAACGCGTACCGCAGGTTCTCCAGGGACTGGAAGCTGCCGAACGCGTCCTCGGCCGACGCGAAGGACTGCGAGATGACCGTGGCCAGGTGGTGGTCGATGACGTACTGCTCGGCCGCCATCATCTGCGGGAACCCTTGTACCCCAAGGGTTTCCGCGGTCGGGGTGGTGACCAGCAGGATGTTGGCCCGCGGCGCGATCGCGTGCGCGGTCTCCACGTCCAGCGCGACTTCCAGCGCCCACGCGCTCTTGTCCTCCTGGCCGGTGCCGTTGCTCGTCGACGGCGGCGCCGTGGTCGCGGGTGAGCCCTGGAGGTGCAACTGGCTGAACGTCGGCATGCCCGGCGCACACACCACACCCTCCTCACCGCACATCGGCTGGAGGCCGAACGCGGTGTTGAAGACGTGCAGATCGTGCGCCATCGTGTCGCTGCCGTACGAGTCGACGATCGCGATGGTCTGGCCGCGCCCGTCGAGCCCCTGGGCGTACAACGGTCCCAGGTTGTACGCCGCCTGGATGGCCTGCGGGGTGAAGCAGCGGCGCCCGACCGAGGCACACTGCGCCTGGGTCGGCGGTACCGCTGACGTGGTCAGTTGGGTGTAGTCGGCGACCGTCGGGTGTACCGCCCCGGCGGTAGCCGGTGACGGCCCGACCATCGCGGACAGCACGAGGGTCGCGCTCGTGGCGCACCCGAACAACCATCGTCGGTGACGATTGTTCATGCGGACTCCTGAAGGTATTGGAGTGATCACTTCCCCCGCGACGCTAACCCGTGGCGGGAGGATCAGCAAGAAGCCTGGAGAGTGGGTTGGCGTACGACAGTGATCCGGTCGCCCCGGGTACGGATGGTGACTCGCCCGTGCCGGCGCCGCTTGACGATGAGGTCGAAGGTCGCGCGACCGACCTGTACCCCCTGGAGCTCGATGTCGGGTAGCCATTCCGGCAGGTGCGGGTCGACCAGGATCGTACGCAGCGGCGCGGCGGGCCGGAGCACCAGCAGGGCCTGGATCAGACGACGATGGCGCTGGCCGACCACGCCTGCGGTGAGCAGGCGTGGGGATACACCCCGGGATGGGGGTACGCCTCGTCGCGCGGCAGTCCGCTGATGACTTCCGGCAGCCGGTACCCCTCGAAAAGCGACGCGGCGGCGAAGGTGGCCTCGGCGAGCCGGTGCAGTTCCGGCCAGCAGCCGTACCGGGCGAGCCCGAGCGCGGTGGTACCGGCCTCGACCGGCCAGACACTGCCCCGGTGGTAGCTGAACGGGTTGTACGCCGGGTGGTCGGCGGACAGGGTGCGGATGCCCCAGCCGCTGAACATGTCCGGGGCGAACAGCCGGTGCGCGACGCTTCCGGCGTGGCGGGCCGGGACGATCCCGCTGACGAGCAGGTGCCCGTCGTTGGAGTTGACCGAACGCACCTGGTGCTTGTCCGGGCCCAGCGCCATGGCGTAGCACCCCTGGTCGGGCCACCAGTAGGCGGTGTGGAAGCGGCGGCGTAACGCGGCCGCCCGCCGTACCATGCCGGCCGCGAAGGCGCGGTCCCCCGCCGCGGTGAGCGCCAGCGCACCGTGGCGCAGCGCGGCGTAGTAGTACCCCTGGAGTTCGCTGGAGGCGATCGGGTTCTCCACCACCTGCCCGTGTTCGTCCATGATCGCCGTATCTGAATCTTTCCATCCCTGGTTCTTCAGCCCGGCACTCGACCGGGTCTGGTATTCCAGGAAACCGTCCCGGTCCAGGTCGGCGTAGCGGTCGAGCCAGTCGAGGACCTGCCGGGCCACGGGCACCAGGTCCCGTACCGTCTCCCGGTCACCCGTCCAGGCGAGGTACTGGCCGAGGAACACCAGGAAGTCCGGCCCGGTGGAGTAGTCGCCGTAGTAGTGACTGAACGGATCAGTGCTCACCAACGAGAGCGGGCCGCGCCGGGACTGGTGCAGCAGCTTGCCGGGCTCCTCATCGCGCCAGTCGTCGATGCGCTGGCCGATGTGCGCGGCGTTCAGCCGCAGGCTGTCGCGCAGCATGCTCGGCCCCGCCAGCAGCGCCTGCCACGACACGGTCAGCGTGTCCCGCCCGAAGATCTGCTGGTACACCGGCAGGCCGGCGATCGGTGCGGCGGGGCCAGGCGGTTCGCCCAGCGGCAGCCGGGCCAGGTCGTCGACCGCGGTGGTCCAGGCCGCCGCCACCGCCAGGTTGCTGCTGCGCAACCGGGTCAGCTCCGCGGCCAGGACGCGCCGCGCCCGGCCGGCGGCATCGTCGGTTTCCCCGAAACCCGCCGGGGGTACGCCGACCCGACGCCCCGCGAAGACCGGCTCCACGAGAAAATCGACCGTCGCGGACTCGCCGGGCTCGACCGGCAGCGTGACGCTGAATTCGTGGTCCGCGTACCGCACCGGGAACGCGGTCTCCACCCGGATCACCACCGCGAGGTCGAGGTCCGGATGGCCGTACGTCAGGTGCAGTTCCCGCTCCGCGCCGTCCCACTTCTCGCCGACCTCGCCGTGCTGCCGGCGCTGGCCGCCCTCCGCCTCCTCGGTGTCGGCGAAGTCGGCGGCCAGTGCCACGCGGAGCTCCAGCCGCCGGGGCCGCGCCGCGTAGCTGTGCACCCCGAGGCGGGAGCGCAGCCCGGTGCCGAGGAACCGCTCGATGGTCAGGTACAGCGCCTGCGACGGCAGGACTTCGCCGTCGCCGAGTTCGGCGTAGGAGAGCTGGCCGTGCGCGCCGACATTGGCGGTACTGAACGGGACCGGCTCGCGCCCGTCCACGCTGATCCGCTCCCGGCTCAGCATCCGGGTGTTGCGGGCGAAGAACCCCTGCGCGCCGGTACCGGTGATCCGGCCGTGTACGTCGGTGACCAGGGTGCTCCAGCCGCTGGCCACATACAACAGCTCGGGGCGTACCCGCAGGTCGTGCACCCGGGTCATCGCCGGCCCACCCGCCGGAGCACGGCGATCCCCACGGCCAGTGCCGCCCCGCCGGCGAGCCGGGCCCGGGCCGGGTGCAGACCGAGCCAGCGGGTGTACAGGCTGGTGGACTTCGACTCCCGACCGAAGCGCCCGGTGCCGCGGCCCGGCCCGGGGCTCGGCTGGTACAGGTTGTCCTGCCGGTCGTCGGGCCGGTCGGTGCGCTGGCTCTCCGCGACCCGCCCGGGACCGAGCAGGTACCAGTCGAGCAGCGTCGGGCTGATCCGCTGGGCCAGGGCCAGCATCCGGCCCGGGTACCCGACGAAGACCTCCCGGACCGGCCGGCGGGCCGCGGCGACGATCGCCTCGGCCACCACGCGCGGCTCGTACACCGGCGGGATCGGCCGGGGCAGCGCGCCGAGCTTGGATCGAGCGTGCTCGAACAGTGGCGTGTTCATCGAACTGGGCAGTATGTCGACCACGGACACCGGTACGGCGGCCTGGCGAAGCTCCGACCGCAGCGCCTCACCGAAGGCCACCACCCCGTGCTTGGCCGCGCAGTACGGCGCCAGCAACGCCACGGCACGCTTGCCCAGCGCGGACGAGACGTTGATCAGCGTGCCGCCGGAACGCCGCAGGTGCGGCAGCGCGGCCTTCATCCCGTAGATCTGGCCGAGCAGGTTGACCTCGATGACCCGGCGGATCTCCTCGACGTCGGTCTGCTCGACAGTGCCATACATCGCCACGGCCGCGGCGTTCACCCAGGTGTCGATCCGGCCGAACCGTACCGCGGCCCGCTCGGCCAACGCGGTGACCTGACCGGGATCGCTGACATCAGTGGGTATCGCGACCGCCCGGCCGCCGAGGCGCTCGACCTCGGCGACCAGCGTGTCCAGCGCTTCCCGGTTACGGGCGGCGAGCGCCAGGGAGGCGCCCGCGCGGGCGAACGCCAGGGCGGTCTCCCGACCGATCCCCGATGACGCACCGGTCAGTACGACCACCTGCTCGCCGACATCGCGCGCCATTTCCGTTATCCCTCAACGGATGCGGCTACCGGGCCGGCGCCGGACCGGCCGGCCGGGCTCCCGGCACCGTCCTGGACAGGGAGCTGGGGGCGTTGATGTCGGCACCCCGGTCGACCCCCACGCCCAGCCGCTCCACCAGTTCGCCGCCCAGCCAACCGGTGATGCCGCCCAGCGCGACTCCGGCGAAGCTGCACACCAGGGCCACCGCGCCAGGGTGCCATCCATCGCCGCCCGCGCGCAGCAACCAGCTCACCGCGAAAAGGGCGACCACCACGACGTTACCGATACCGTGCAGCGCGCCCACCCGCTTGGCCCGGCTGCCGGCCGGGACGGCCAGCCAGTCGACCAACCCGAACACGGCGGCGAGCAGGCCACCGATGACCCCGGCCGCGATGGCGTACGCCGCCGCGACGGCGAAGCCGGACCGGTCGGTGACGAGGTAGACGATGTCGAAGACGACGGCGGTGACGAACAGCCCCAGCGGGAACACGATCAGCATCGGGTGGATCGCGTGCCCGAAGATCTTCGCGCGACTCTCCATGAAACGCCTCCCAAGACGACAATCCTCGTTTCGTTCTGCTACCCGGGCGGTATTTCACCAAACAATATTGGCGCTAGTGTTCGGGTCGGCCAGCGCGGCCGAATCGACTGCGCTACCGGCCCAACCGGCGCGTACCAGCGCCTGGATCTGCTCCTGCACATCCCACACGTTCACGTTCATCCCGGCCAGCACCCGACCATCCTTGACCCAGAACGCGACAAACTCCCGCCCCGGCACATCCCCCCGGAACACCACCCGGTCATAGCCACCCGGCTCCACCCAACCGGCGTACTCCATGCCCAGGTCGTACTGATCGGTGTAGAAATACGGCACCCGGTCATACGACAACGGCTCACCCAACATCGCCCCAGCCACCGCCCGACCACCGTTGAGCGCATTCGACCAGTGCTCCACCCGGATCCGCCGACCCAACAACGGATGCACAAAACTGGCCACATCCCCCGCCGCGAACACATCCGGATCACTGGTCCGCAACCCCGCATCCGTGGCCACCCCGTCCTGAACGCTCAGCCCGGCCGCCTCCGCCAACTCCACCGCCGGGGTGATCCCCACCCCGACAATCGCCAACTCCGCCGGCAACTCCGTCCCGTCGGTCAGCACCACCGAAGCCAGCACCCCACCGCTACCCCGAAACTCGGCCACCCCCACCCCGAACCGGAACCCCACCCCATGCTGCTCGTGCAGCCCGGCGAACACCCCGGCCACCTCGTCCCCCAACACCCGCCGCAGCGGCGCCCGATCCACCTCCACCACCGTCACCTGCGCGCCATGACTCCGAAACGCCGCCGCCGTCTCCAAACCGATCCACCCCGCCCCGACCACCACCACCCGCCGCACCCGCCCGGCCGCCTCCACCAACGCATCCGCCTCCGGCAACGTCCGCAGATACCGCACCCCGTGCAGACCCGCACCCGCCACCTCCAGCCGCCGCACCCGCGAACCGGTGGCCAACAGCAGCTTGTCGTAACGCAGCGGCTCGAACCCATCCAACATCAGCGTGTGCGACCCGACATCCAGATCGGTGGCCCGCACCCCCAACAGCAACTCAACCTCATGCTCCCGATACCACGACGCCTCATGCACGAACGCCTTGTCCCGCGCCTCCTTACCCAACAGGTACCCCTTGGACAACGGCGGCCGCTCATACGGCCGCTCCGTCTCCTCCCCGACCAGCACCACCCGCCCAGCAAACCCGTTGTCCCGCAAACCCTCCGCCGCCCTGGCCCCGGCCAACGACGCCCCGACGATGATGAATACGCGTGGATCAGCCATGGGTGGAACTCCTTCTCAACGTGGTCCGATGCCGGCGAGGGTGAAGAACTCGGCGCGGGAGCGCGGATCGTCCCGCAGGACGCCGAGCAGCGTGGAGGTGACCGTGCTGGCGCCCACGGCCTGTACGCCCCGTAGCGTCATGCACAGGTGCTCGGCCTCGATGACCACGCCCACGCCCTTGGGCTGCAGGTGGGTACCCAGCCAGTCGGCGACCTGTCGGGGCAGCCGCTCCTGGACCTGCGGGCCGTGCGCGAACAACTCGACCACGCGGGCGAGCTTGGACAGGCCGAGGATGCGCTCGCCGGGCAGGTACCCGACGTGGTCGACGCCGACGAAGGGCAGCAGGTGGTGCTCGCACACCGAGCGGATCGGGATGGCCCGCGCGAGGACCAACTCGTCGTACCCCTCGTCGTTGTCGAACGTGGTCAGCCGGAACTCGCGCGGGGTGAGCAGTTCGGCGTAGGCCCGTGCCATCCGGCCGGGGGTGTCGGCCAGGCCGTCGGAATCCACGGCGACGCCCAGCGCGGCCAGGAACGCGGCGGCCGCCCGCTCGGCGGCGGCCAGGTCCCGGCGCGGGCGCTGGTGGAGCACGCGCAGCGGGGTGACGGTCATGTCAGCACACCAATCCCTCCGGACTCATTTTCGCTAATCACAGCTACCGTTAATCCTCATCCTGCCCGCACCGAGCGAGAATTTCAACAGCAGGTGTTGGTGATAATCTGGACCGGTGCAGGACCGCTGGACCGCCGTCACCGCCCTGGCCGATCCGTCCCGCCAGGCGCTGTACGACTACGTGCGCCGCCAGGACCATCCGGTCAGCCGCGACGAGGCCGCCGCCGCGACCCACATGTCCCGGGGGCTGGCCGCCTTCCATCTGGACAAGCTCGTCGACGCCGGGCTGATGCTCGCCCGCTACCAGGCGCCGCCCGACCAGCCCCGCGGCCGGGGCCGCGCGCCGAAGGTGTACCAACCCGCCGACGACGGCCTGGCGATCACCATCCCACGGCGGCGCTACGAACTCATCGCGGAGATCCTCGCCGACGCCGTGGCCGACGACCCGGCGCACGCCGACCGGTCCGCCCGCCGGCACGCCCGCGCACGCGGGCAGGCCCTCGGCACCCAGCTACGCGGCAGCGGTCTGCTCGATGTGCTGGCCAGCCTCGGGTTCGAGCCGGAGGCGGCCGGCGAGGAGCCGGTGGTACTGCACAACTGCCCCTTCCATGCACTCGCCGTGCGGCACACCGCCCTGGTGTGCGGGCTCAACCACGAGTTCCTCACCGGCCTGGTGAAGGGCCTCGACCTCATCGGGGTGCACGCGCGCCTGGCGCCGCGCCCCGGAGCCTGCTGTGTCGAGTTGACCGCTGGCCCCGCGGCGGACCGCGGCGCCAGCGGCCCTTCGACCACCCGACGGTGACGTCGTCATACCTGGTGTCCCGCGCCTACCCGGACCCGGCCCGCACCAGGTCGGTGCGGGCCGGGTGGCGGTGACGCGGGGGTCAGCCGACCGGGACGAGATCCGGTTCGGCGGCGGCCACGATCCCGGTGACCTCGACCTCGGTGGCCTCGACCTCCCGACCCCGGGCCGGCAGCCAGACCAGGGCGAGCAGTGCGCCCGCCGCGGCCACGCCGGTAGCCACCAGGAGCGTGCTGTCCATGCCGTGGATAAAGGCCTCCCGCGCGGTGCTCGCGAGGGTGGCGCCGGCCCCCTGAGGTAGCCGGGCCGCCGTCGCCAGCGCACCCGCGACCCCGTCCTGGGCCGCCTTCGGCATCGGGTGCCCGAGGAGGGTGTCCCCGAGCCGGCTGCGGTAGGCCGAGGACAGGATGCTGCCCAGAACCGCCACACCCAGCGCGCCGCCGACCTGGCGGGTGGTGTCGGTGACCGCCGAGCCCACCCCGGCCTTGGCCTTGGGCAGCGCGCCCATGACCGCCTCGGTGGTCGGCGCCATCACGGTACCCATGCCGAACCCGAGCAGGGCCAGTACCCCGGCCACGTGGCCGTACCCGGAGTCCGTACCGGTGGTGGAGAGGATCCACAGCGCGGTGGCGACCACGCTCAGGCCGCCGGCGACGACCAGCTTGGTGCCGATCCACTCGGTCAGCTTCATCCCGATCGGGGCCCCGACGACGAGCGTGGCCACCGGGATGACCCGCTGCCCCGCCTGCAGGGCGGAGAAGCCGAGCACGAACTGCAGGTACTGGCTGAGGAAGAACATCGTGCCGAACAGCGCGAAGAACACCAGCGTGGTGGACAGCGAGGCGGCCGCGAAGCGCGGGTTGCGGAAGTAACGCAGGTTGAGCATCGGCTCGGCGACCCGGATCTCCCAGACCGCGAACGCGCCGAGTACCGCCGCCGCGAACCCGAACCCGCCCAGCACCGCGGTCGAGGTCCAGCCCCGGGTCGGAGCTTCGATGATCGACCAGACCAGGGCGGTGAGGCCGAGGATGGACAGGACGGCACCGGGGATGTCCAGGCGCGGCGCGGACGGGTCGCGCGACTCGGGTACCAGCCAGTAGCCGGCGATCAGGCCGAGCACCACGACCGGGACGTTGACCAGGAACACCGAGCCCCACCAGAAGTGCGCCAGCAGCCAGCCGCCGATGGTCGGGCCGAAGACGATGCCGAGCCCGGATACCGCGGCCCAGATACCGATGGCCTTGGCCCGTTCCTTGGGGTCCCGGAAGCTGTTGGTGAGCACGGACAGGGTGGACGGCATGATGAACGCCCCGCCGACCCCCATCGCGGCTCGCGCGATGATCAGCTCCTCGGCCGAGCCGGACCAGGCCGCCCAGAGCGAGGAGGCGCCGAAGACCGCTAGGCCGAGGAAGAGCGCGCGGCGCCGGCCAAACCGGTCGCCGATGCTCCCCGCGGCAAGCAGCAGGCCGGCGAAGACCAGGGTGTACGAGTCGACCATCCACTGCAGCTGACGCTCGGTCGCGTCCAGGGACCGGGCGAGGCTGGGCAGGGCCACGTTGAGCACGGTGTTGTCGAGTCCGATGACCAGCAGGCTGACGCACAGGACGCCGAGCGTGGCCCATCGGCGTCGGTAGGCGGTAACGGCGTCCATGACACCTCTCCCTTGTACGGGGCGGGAGCCGGGTTGCTCCCACCGCGTAGCAAGGTTCACCCGCGTCGGGTACCGGCCGAATCCGTACCGCCACCGGTCGCCCTACTGGGACGCCGACGCGCCCTGCACAGCCGTGTACCGGCGGATGAGCTCGTGCCGGGACGAGATGTTGAGCTTGGGATAGACCTTGTGCAGGTGGTACTCCACGGTGCGCGGGCTGAGGAACAGCTGCGCCGCGGCCTGGCGGTTGGACAGCCCCTCGCTGACCAGCCGGACGATCTGCAACTCCTGCGGGGTGAGCTGGGCGAAGCCGTCGGCCTGCGGCTGGGCCACGGTCTCGCCGGTGGCCCGCAGCTCGCTGCGCGCCCGCTCGGCCCAGGCCAGGGCGCCGAGCCGGTCGAAGACGTCGACGGCCGCCCGCAGGTGCCGGCGCGCTTCACTGGGCCGCCGTTGCCGGCGCAGGTGCTCCCCGAACAGCAGCTGGGTCCGGGCCCGGTCGAACGGCCGGTCGGTCGCCGAGTGCAGCCGCAGGGCCTGCTCGTACAGCTCGGTCGCGTCGGCCGGGTCGGCGAGCAGCGCCCGGCACCGGGCGGCCAGCGGCGGGAACGCCGGGTTCGGCGACTGCGCGGTCCACGCCTCGAAGATCGCCAGGTCGGCCGGGGGTACCGGCTGGCCGGTGCGGACCAGGATCTCGATCCGGCTGGGCGTGGTGAAGATGGACACCATCGGATGCGGCGTGCCGGCTCCCGCGGTCAGCTCACGAACCTGCTCCAGCGCCCGGTCGAGGCGGCCCAGCGAGAGGCTGAGCTCGACCTGGCACACCGCGACCACGGCCACCGGCAGGGCCACCCCGTACCGGTCGGCCTCACTGGTCACCTGCCCGGCCAGCAGGAGACACTGCGCCTCCTGGGCCCGGAACGCGGCCAATCCGGAAAGCACCGCCAGCGCGACCAGGGGCGGTCGGCTGTAGCGCAACTCGTCGGCCAGCCGGACGCTCTCGGTGGCGTCCGCCTCGGCCAGGGCGAGCTGGCCGGCGCTCAGTTCCAGCAGGGCGCGCACCTCCAGGGCCGACGGCAGGGCGCCGATCGCCCCGTGCTGGCGGGCCGCGGTGACCGCGCGGTCGTAGAACTCCCGCGCCACGGCGTCGTCGCCGAGGAAGCTCGCCGCGGCGGCGCCCCACAGCAGCTGGCCCGGCTCGGCGTACCCCCGGGCGTGCTCGATGAACGCCCGCAGTGGCGGGGCGGCGCCGGCCGGGTCACCCACGACCAGCCGGGCCAGGCCGGCGATCAGGCCGCCGACCGGCGCGTCCAGCCCGCGCGCGGAGAGCGTCCGGGCCAGCTCGTCCAGCTGCGGGGCCTGGCTGTAGTCACCCGAGAAGGCGGCCGCCTCCATCGCGGATACCAGCAGTTCCAGAGCCATCGCGGGATCCTCGTCGGCGATCCCGACGGCGGCTGCGCGCAGCATCGGTACCGCCTGGTCGGGGCGACCGATCGTGGTCTGGATCGACCCGCGTACCAACGCCATCCGCGCCCGCTGCCGGCCGGCCGGATGCAGCGACTCGGCCTGTACCAGTAGCTGCTCGGCCCGGTCCGCGTGCCCGGCTGCCCAGGTGGCCTCGGCGGCGGCGACCAACCGGCGGGCCCGCTGCCCCTCGTCGTTGGTCAGCTCGGCGGCGCGGACCAGCGCCGCGGCCGCGGCGGCGTGTCCGGACCGGGACCGGGCCCGGTCGGCGGAGCGTTCCAGCTCGTCGGCGAGTACCGGATCCGAGCCGTCGGCCACCGCCGCCAGGTGCCAGGCCCACCGATCCGGCTGCGAGCCGCTCAACGCCTCCGCCAACGCCTCGTGTACCGCCCGCCGACGCAGGTACGGGGCCGAGCCGTACACCGCCGACCGGAGCAGTGGTGAGCGGAGCCGCGCCCCGGAGGGACCCACTGTGACCATCCCGACCCGCTCGGCGGCATCGAGGTCCTGTGCCCGTACCCCCAGGATGGTTGCCGCGCGGGACAGCACGCCCAGGTCGCCGTGCGGTTCGGTGGCGGCGACAAGCAGCAGAAGCTGGGTCGCCTCGGGCAGCCGGGCCACCCGGTCCATGAGGATCCGACGGATCCGCTCCCCCACCGGCAGGTGCTCCGGCAACGCCTCCAGCCCGGCCCGCTGGGCCGGTGACAGCGCCGCCGGCAAGGCGAGCAGCACCAACGGGTTACCGCCGCTGAAGTCGAGCACCCGGTCGAGTACCGCCGGTGCCAGCTGGTCGCCGGCCTGGGCCGACACCAGCCGGGTGGCCAGGTCGGCCGGTAGGCCATCGACTCGCAGCTGCGGGATACCGGGAGCCGGAAACGGCCGGGACTCCTCGTCCTCGGCCGCGAACAGGATCGCCACGCCCTCGTTATCGAGCCGGCGGGCGGTAAAGGTCAGCGCGGCGGCGGACTCCTCGTCGAGCCACTGGGCGTCGTCGACCAGACACAGCACACCGCCGTCGCTGGCGACCTCGGCGAGCAACGACAGCACGCCCGCCCCGACGAGGAACCGGTCGCCCGTACCGGTACCCAGGCCCAGGCTCGCCCGCAACGCACCGGCCTGCGCCTCCGGCAGCGCGGTCAGGCGGTCCAGAACCGGACGCAGCAGCCGGTGCAGCCCGGCGAACGGCAGGTCGGACTCCGGCTCGACACCCTCCGTCGCGAGCAGCCGCAGCCCGCCCACCCGAGCCGCGGCGTACCCGAGCAGGGACGTTTTACCGACCCCGGGCTCGCCGCGCAGCACCAGCGCGCCGCTGCCCCGCGCCGCCGCGGCGTCGATCAGGCGGTCGATGGCCCCGCGTTCCGCGTCCCGGCCGAGCAGCTCCGGCTGATCCGTCACGCACTGATCGTGCCGGAGCGACCGGTGGACCCACCAGTGGATACCCGGATGTCCCGGGGGGCGCGCGCTGGAGCGGTCGGCCCGGCTGGGTCTGCTCCCCCGGCCGGGATCGACCTGCCCTTACCTGAGCTGACCTCGGTCAGCTGTCCGCGCCGAGGCTGGGCGGCCACGGCACCGGGCGATGGTGGATGGCGCGGATCAGTGCGGGCAGGCCGGTCAGCAGTCCGTCCCGCTCGGCCGGCGTCATCCCGGCGACCCACTGTAGGTACTGCGCGTGGAACGTGGTCGCCATCCGTACGTGCGCGGCGCGGCCGGCGTCGGTGAGCCGGAGCCGGTAGAGCCGCCGGTTGCCGGGTTCCCGCTCCCGTACCACCAGTCCCGTGCGCTCCATCTCGGCGACCAGCCGGCTGACCGTGCTCTTCTCCAGCCGGAGCCGCTCGGCCAGGTCGCGCTGGGACAGCGGGGTGTCGCTGTCCAGTTCGTGCAGCGCGAACGCCTGTGACAGGGATACCGCCTGACCCAGGTGCAGCAGGTCGGCCGCGCGGATGAGATCCATGAGCAACTGGTGGATCCGTTCCGATGCCGAGGAGCCCTCGCGAGAAGAGTTGTCCTCTACAACTGTCCGGCGTACAGTCGACATAGTTGCAGGGTACAACTAGGTCGGAGGGCTCTCATGCGTCTGCCACTGCATGCCCCGCACGGCAACAGGCCGAAGATGTTCCAGGGCCGGCGCAGCCGGATCTATGACGTCGTGGCCCGCAGACTGTTGCGCGGCTTCTACCGGCGGGTGGCCGACGACGTCGCCGCCTACGCGCCGCAGGGCGCGGCCGTGCTCGACGTCGGTACCGGGCCCGGAGTGCTCCTGGTGGAGCTCGCCGGTCGCCGCCCCGACCTGCAGCTGACCGGCCTTGACCTGTCCGCCGACATGGTCGCCGCGGCCAACCGGAACCTCAGCCCGTACGCCAACCGGGCCAGCGCGACCGTCGGGGACGTCACCGATCCGCCCTTCCCGGACGGGTCCTTCGACGTGATCGTCTCCTCGTTGAGCCTGCACCATTGGGACCACCCGGAACGGGCCGCCCCGGAGTTGGCGCGGATCCTGCGTTCAGGCGGGCAGCTGCGCATCTACGACTTCCGGTGGGCGCCGTTCGACAAACTCGCGGCCAGCGCGGCCGCCGCCTCGGTGTTCACCGCGCGGCCGCCCGAGCGCACGCAGATCCGCACCGGTATCGCGCTGCACCCCCGGATCGTCCGGTACATCCTGTCGTCCTGACGGCTGGCGCGGCCGGGTTTGCTACCAGACCGGGTTCAGCCGGCGCTCAGGTCAGTTATGATCTTCGCGGACACGGTCGGCCAGTCTTCCCGGATCACGCTGTAGAAGAGCGAGTGCCGGACAAGTCCGTCGCGCAGGATCCGATGATTGCGGAAGACACCTTCGTACGTGGCGTGAAGTCCCTCGATCGCCCGCTGGGACCGCTCGTTACGGCTGTCCGTCCGGAACCCGACCCGGATCGCGCCCAAGGTCTCGAATGCGTGTTGCAACAACAGGTAGCCGGCTTCGCGGGACATGCCGGTGCTCCACCGGTTCGGGGTGATCCAGGCCCAACCGATCTCGACGCTGCGATGGGTACGTTCGATCTCGAGGTAACTGATGCTGCCGACGGCGCGACCGCTGGCCTGCTCCATCATGGCGAAGGCCAGGCGCTCTCCCCTGGCCTGTTCGTCCAGCGCCTCCCGGATGAGCGCTCCGACGGACTGCGCACCCGTGGGCGACTCCTCGTCGAGGTAGGTCCACACCTCGGCGTACCGGCCCGCCTCGGTCAACTCGCCGACGTGACCCATGTTGAGCGGCTCCAGCCGCACCAAGCGGCCGGTCAGGATCACCGGCTTGACGACCATCGGGTCCAGTTTCATGGGGAAGCTCAACTCGTCGATGGATTAGGCCTCTGAGCTTGGTGGGCGATACTGGGATCGAACCAGTGATCTCTGCCGTATCAGCTCTGGGCACTCTAGTGGAGTGAGGTCTGATGCCGACGTCGTGGGGTCCTGACGTTCGGCAGCGGCTCCTTCGGGCTGGTCGCTTGCGGTAGATGTGCCGTCCGTGCAACGCAGTTTACGAATCGCCGAGCAGGATAGGGTATCCGCCGTCCCGTCTGCCATCGACCCGCCGGTCCGCTCAATTGCGAGCCAACGCTACCTGCGGCTCGGCGGCGGCCCGGTCCTGGGCGGTGGCGTGCAGCAGCGGTACCGCGAAGGCCAGGGCTACGGCCAGCCCCGCCGCGCCGGACAGTGCGAATACTCCACGTGCGGACACGATGCCGAGCAGTGCGCCGCCGAGGATGTACCCGACCGTGCTGGCGCCGCTGGCTACCGCGCCGAATACGGCGAAGGCCCGACCCCGCACCGCGGCTGGTGTCCGCCGGGCTATCAGTGCTCCGGCGCAGACGTTGGCGGCGCCGTTGCACAGGCCGCCGGCCACCCATAGCGGCACCATCCAGCCGAACCGGGTGACCGTGGCCACGCCGAGTACCGCGGCGCAGGAGCCGCCGAGCGAGGCGAGCAGGGCGACGGCGAGCCCGCCCTCGCCGAGCGAGCGGCGGACCACGAGCCACGAGCCGGCCAGCATGGCAGCCGTCCACACCGCGCCGATCAGGCCGTACGCCATGGGCGTGGCGTGGAGCGTGCCGCGGACGAAGAACACCTCGGCGACGTTGACGGCGCTTACGGCGGCGACCACCGCGCCGATCATGATGATGACCGGCCGGAGTAGGGCATCCCGGTGCACGGCGAACGGGCGGGACCCGGCCGCGGACTGCGGCGCCGCGCCGGGACCTCCCCCGCGTCGGGTCCGGACCAGGATCGCCGCGACCGTGATCGCCAGGTAGCTGGCCGCGTCCACAAGCAGCGGTACCCGCGGCCCGAACTGGCCGACGAGCAGGCCGCCCAGAGCCGGCGCGAGCAGCATGCCGATGGAGCTGGCGGTCTGGCCCAGCGCGGTGGCCTTGGCCAGGCTGTCTCGGCCGACCATCTCGGGTACCAGCGCGCTGAGCACCGGTCCGCTGATCGCGAGCCCGCAGCCGAGCAGGGTGACGAGCGCGAGGATCACGACGATCGGCGCGTATGTCGAGGCGACGGCCAGCCCGACGCAGACGGCGGCCTCGGTCAGGCTGACCGACACCAGTAGGCGCCGGCTGTCGATCCGATCGGCGAGTCGGCCGGCCAGCGGAGCGAGCAGCGTCGGCGGGGCCGCGGCCGCGATCAGCAACGCGGCGACTGCGACGCCGCTGCCGCCGCGGCCTGCAGGGTGAGTACCAGCGCGGTCGCGGCGAGAAAGTCACCGCAGGTGGACACGCCCCGGGCCAGGGACGTGAGGTACACGTCGGGCCACCGGTCGGTGGGCCGGGCCAGCTCAGACGTGAAGGACATATTTCGAAGTTAACGCTTCACATCTCGTTTTGGCAAGGGGAAGGCCCGGTAGACCAGAGAAACCGTGCGGGCACCGTCCGGCGGTCGGCGGCGCTGGCCGCTGCGGTACGGCTCGACCAACTCCTGGATCTTGTCGTTGAGCGCAGCCAACTCGTCCGCGGTGAGTTCGAGCGTCGATTCGCTGAAAGTTGCCACCCGGTACCACTCCGGCGGCTCCTGCTCCCGGTGGGCCATGAACGTCCGTACCCGGTCCTCGTGCAGCAACAGGAACGCCTCGACCAGTTGGTCCTCGGCCGCGCGTACGTCCGGGTCGGTGGTCTGGTCCGAGGCGACCTGGTACCGGTCGAGCGCGGTGATCCACACCCGCTCCCGCCCGTCGCCGCGGCTGGGTGCCTCCTGTACGAGCCCGACCTTGGCCAGTGCCCGCAGGTGGTAGCTGGTGGCGCTCGGTGACAGGTCGACGATCTCGGCGCACTCCGTGGCCGTGGCCGCCGCGCCCGTACCGAGGTACCCCATGATCGCCAACCGGGCGGGATGGGCAAGGGCCCGCATCAGGGCCGGATCACGCAGGTGGACCGGAGGCTCCGCATTGGTCATGGCGTCAACGTAGCGCTTAGTCCGGACACTGCCGTGTCAGGTCTCGGAGACCGGGGTTCTGCGTCTTCTCGTTGCACCCCAACGACTTGGGCGTGTCGTACGGCCACCGGCCGCCGTCAACCACCGGCCTGGTCGACCGCCTCCGCCGGCATCTCGCGCCGGTCCTACTCGGCTCGGGGACCCGACTCTTCCGCAGCGGGGGCGTGCCAGCACGGCTGCGACTCACGTCCAGCGGCCGATGCAGCTATTCCACTAGTACACCGCTCCGTGTAATGATGTCACAAGCGGCGGGAGGTGGTCGAGGTGGTGTCGACGCCGACGGGAGATCCACTGGTGGTGACGTTGCCCGAGGCCGTCGGGTTGGGCCCGAGCCGGGTGGGTGGCAAGGCGTACAACCTGGCATGTCTGGCGGCGGCCGGGCTGCGGGTGCCCCCGGGGGTGGTCGTGCTCACGCCGACGGCCGCGGCCGACGTGCCGCACGCGGTCGACGGGTTGCCGGGGCCGTTCGCGGTCCGGTCCTCCGCGGCTGCGGAGGATCTGGCTGGTGCGTCGTTTGCCGGGCAGTACGAGAGCGTGCTCGACGTGTCGGCGGAGGATCTGCCGGACGTGGTCGGCCGCGTTTTCGCCTCGGCCGGGGCCGGGCGGGTGGCGGCCTACCGGGACGCGATGGCCGGCGGTGCCGCCGATCCGGTGGCCGGGATGGCGGTCCTGGTGCAGAGCATGGTGCCCGCCGACGCGGCCGGAGTGGCGTTCACCGCGGATCCGCTGACCGGAGACCGTGACGTCGCCGTGGTCTCGGCGGTGCGGGGGGTGGGTGAGCGGCTGGTCGGTGGCGAGGCGGTCGGCGACGAGTGGATGGTGCGCGGCGAGGCGGCCGAGTGCCGCAGGCGCACCGAAGGCGCGATCGACGCCGACCAGACCCGAGCGGTCGCGGCGCTGGCGCGCCGGGCGGCGGAGGTCTTCGGTGCACCGCAGGACGTGGAGTGGGCCATCGCCGACGGGCAGTTGTACCTGTTGCAGGCGCGGCCGATGACCGCGCTGCCCCATACGGTTGTGTGGGTGCCGCCGCACAAGGGTTGGTGGCTGCGTAACTTCCGGCTCGGCGAGTGGCTGCCCGAGCCGGTGACCCCGCTGTTCGCGACCTGGCTCCTGCCGGCCCTCGAACGCGGCGTCAGCGCCGCGCTCGCCGCCGAGACCGGCCTCGGGCTGGCCCTGGACCACGCGATCCTCGACGGCTGGTACTACAGCACCCCACCACCCCGCCCGGTGGGCTCGCCACTCGCGCGGCAACTCCTGCGCCAGCCCGGAGCCGTCGCCCGGGTGCCGGCCTTGCTCCTGCTCCTGCTGCGCCCCGACCGTGTTCCGCGCACCCTCGCGCGGATGACCAGCCACTGGCGCGAGCACCTGCTGCCCGCCTACCGTGATGCGGTCGGCCAGGCCGAGGCCGTGGCCGGGGATGCGGTACCGGCCGAGCTGGTGGGTCTGGTGGACCGGCTGGCCGAGATCGCGGGTGAGTACTTCTGGTCGGTGGCCACCCTCGCCGGGTCACAGTGGAAGCTGGAGGCGGTGCTCGCGCGGTTCGTCCGCGCGCACGTACCTGGCCTGGACACCAGTACCCAGATCCTGGTGACCGGGCTGCCCGGCGCGCAGGGTGACCTGCCCGGCCATGCGGTACACAGCCTGGACTGGTACTGGCCCACCGCGGCGGAACTGGGGCACGCAGCGCCGGTCGACCGGCACCGCGAGCTGGCCGCGCGGCGGGAGGCCATGCATGACCGGTGCCGGGCCGCGCTGGCCGGCAACCGCCGCGTCCGGCGCCGGTTCGAGCGGCTGCTGGCGCTGGCCCAGCGGTACGCGGTAGTCCGGGAACAGCAGACCCGCCTGTTCACCCTCGCCTGGCCGGTGCTGCGTCGCTGCGCGCTGCGGCTCGGCGCGTACCTGGCCCAGCGGGGCGCGGTCGGCCGGGCCGAGGACGTCTTCTTCCTGACCCGCGACGAGCTGGACGCGGGGCTCGCGGCTGAGCGAATCGAGCCACGCCAGGTGGACGTCGCGGCCCGTCGGGCCGAGTGGGGGCGGCAGCGTCGACTGGTCGCGCCGCTGGAACTCGGTACCGCGCCGTGGCTGGGCCGGGTCGCGCTCGGCCGGGCCGTCGACGCCGCCCGTACCCGCGCCGTTGCCAGGGAGGGCATCATCGTCGGGCAGCCGGCCAGCCCCGGCCGGGCCACCGGACCGGTACGGATAATCGCCGACCCGGCGGAGTTCGACCGGTTCGCCGCCGGTGAGGTACTGGTGGCCCGCGCCACCGCCCCGGCGTGGACGCCCCTGTTCGGCAAGGCGGCCGCGGTGGTGACCGACGGCGGCACCCTCGCCGCGCACGCCTCGCTGGTCGCCCGCGAGTACGGCATCCCCGCCGTCGTCGCCACCGGGGACGCAACCACGCGGCTGCGCAACGGCCAGCTCGTCACCGTGGACGGTGGCGCTGGAGTAGTGGAGGTCCAATGACCACAACGAAACCCACGCAGGCGCCGGACAAGGTGGCCGGTGACCAGCCGGACGTGTGCCAGGCCGCCCGGGCGGTCACCGCCGGGGCGGGCAAGCCGGCGCTCGCGGACCGGCCGCTGATCACCCCCGAGCAGGCTGGGCAGATGGTGGCGCTGTTCAAGGTGCTGGCCAACGACAGCCGGCTGCGGCTGCTGCACGCCCTGGAACGCGCCGGACAGTTGTGCGTCAGCGACCTGGCCGACACCGTCGGGATGCGGCCGCAGGCGGTGTCCAACCAACTCCAGCGGCTGGCCGACCGGGGCATCGTGGCCGCCCGCCGCGAGGGCAACAACGTCTACTACCGCATCGCCGACCCCTGCGTGAACAGCCTGCTCGACCTCGGGCTGTGCCTGATCGAGGAGACCAGCCAATGAACCAGCCAACGAAACGGCGCCTCCACCTCGGCGACACCCGTGTCGCGTATCTCGACGACGGCGACGGGCCGCCGCTGCTGCTGTTACACGGCTGCCCGTTCTCCTCCTACATCTGGCGGCGGGTCATCCCGCAGCTGCGCCGACAGTTCCGGTGCATCGCCCCGGACCTGCTCGGCCTCGGCGACACCGAAACCCCGCCCGACGCGGACTGGTCGCTGCCCGCCCAGGCGCGAATGGTCGTCGGGCTGCTCGACGCGCTCGGCATCGACGCCGCCCACATCGTGGCCCACGACCACGGCGCGGCCACCGCGCAGCTCATCGCCGCCAACCATCCCGACCGGATCCGCCGCCTGGTCCTGACCAACGCCGAGGCATACGACAACTGGCCCTCCCGCGATGAGCTGCCGTTCATCCGGGCCACCCAGCTACCGCTGATCGGCAACCTGGTCATGTGGGCCTGGGCCCGGCCCGCCCTGCTCCGCTACGCCCTGCGCTCCGGGCGGGCGGTGTACAACCCGGCGGTGCTCACCCCCGAGCTGCTGCACGGCTACATCGCCGCCAACCTCACCGACCGGCACCGCCGGGCCAAGACCCGACGGTTCCTCACCTGCCAGCTCGACCCGGCCAACCAGCGCGCCACCGCCGACGCGGTGCCCGGCCTGCGCGGCTTCGACCACCCCACGCTGATCGTGTGGGGCCGCGACGACCCGCACTTCGGACCGGAATGGGCCGGGCGGCTCCGCGACGACATCCCCGGTGCCGTACGCCTGGAGCTGTTGCCGGACACCGGGCACCTGCTGATGGAGGAACGCCCCGACGACCTGGCCCGACTGGTGATCGACTTCCTCACCGAACAGCAGCCTGCCCCGACACCGATCGACGCGGACGTCCGCCATGGTTGACCGGTACCCCTCCGCTGATCTGCGCGGGGGCGAGACCGTGCTCGACCTCGGCTCCGGCGGCGGCGTGCCCGGTCGCGTCACGGATCGGGCGCCGCTTTACATCCAGACCGGCCGGGCCGCTCAGCCGGGAGCGGAGCCAGCACCCGCGCTGAGTCGGTCACGCGGCAGCGGGTACCTCAAGCTCGGTGAGCAGGCCGCGGACCCGCCGTTCGATCTCGTCGCGGATCGGTCGCACGGCCTCGAGGCTCTGGCCGGCGGGGTCGTCGAGGTCCCAGTTGAGGTAGCGCTTGCCAGGGAAGACGGGGCAGGCGTCGCCGCAGCCCATGGTGACCACGACATCGGCGGCGCGGACCACTTCGTCGGTCCAGGGTTTGGGGAACTCGCCGGTGATATCGATGCCACGCTCGGCCATGGCGGCGACGGCGGACGGGTTGATCTCGGTGCCGGGTTCGGACCCGCCGGACCACGCCACCGCCGCGTCGCTGGCGAGGTGCTGGAAGAAGCCGAGGGCCATCTGGGAGCGGCCGGCGTTGTGTGTGCAGAGGAACAGCACGACGGGGCGGCCGTCGTCGCGGCGTCCTTCGACCTTGGCCAGCGCGGTCAGGCGTTGGCGGGCGAAGCGTTCGGCCAGCAGTGGGAGGAAGTGCGGGACACTGCTGCGGATGGCGAACTGGTCGTAGCTGATGTACAGGAACCGTTCGATGGTTTCAGTGCCGAAGATGTCGGTGAACTCTCCGCCCAGCCGCACGGCGGCGGTACGCAGGGCGAGTCGCTGGTCGATGGACAGTTCCTCGCGCGGGTAGGCGTCGGTGAGGTCGATGTCGGTCACGGGGCGCTCCGGAGTGTGAGGGCGGGGGCGAGGCGGTCGATGCGCCCGGCGATGTCGGCGTACGCGGCCTCGAACGCGTCGTCGGTGTCGACAGGCGCCGGATCCGGCACCGACCAGTGCAGGCGGCGCTCTGGTTGGGTAGGTAGGTGTTCGTGGGCGTTGTCGCACACGGCGATCACCAGGTCGTCGTCGCGCAGCACGTCGCGGACGTGGGCTGTTCTTGTCGGGTGTAGGACGAGCCCATGGCGACGGCCGACCCGTACGGCGCGGGGGTGGATCCGGGTTGCGGGGTCGGTACCGGCGGAAGTGACGGGGATGTCGCTGTGGTTGGTCCACAGGGCGGCGGCCAGTTGGGAGCGGGCGGAGTTGTGGGTGCACACGAACACCACCCGGGCCACCGGTTCGACGTGGGCGGGGGTGAGCGCGGCGAGGGCTTGCGGGCGTAGCCATAGGTAGCTGCGGCGCCGGTCGCCTTCGGAGCGGGACCGCTCGATGATCCCGGCGTCGGCCAGCACGCCCAGGTGGTGGGCGAGCAGGTTAGTGGGCAGGCCGAGCGCGGTGCCGATCTCGCCCGGTGAGGCGTCGCCGAGGGCGAGGGCGTCCACGATCGCCAGCCGGGCGGGCTCGCCAAGCGCGGCGTGAACTCGTGCGCGGGCGGCCAGCTCGTCAGATACCTCAGCTTTCATTGAGTCAATGATGGCTGACGTGTCTGGTGCGGGTCAAGGGCGGGCGGTCTCCGTGGCTGGCCCGTGTGCTTCTCGTCTCCAGCACACCTATGTCACAGCTTCAGGTCGTGGCCGTCTCGTACTGCGGGCGACCCGTGGTGCGGTAGGTCTGGATCGTTAGCCCCTTCGGGGTGGACTGCTGGTCGACCAGCCGGTGGTGGAGCAGCCAGCGGATCAGGGTACCGCTGCCCCACACTTGCAGCTCACCGCCCGGCTTCGCTCTCAGCTCGCCGATGGCGGCCCCGAGGTCACCGGACAGGACGGTCGTGTTCGCCCATTGCGGGTCGGTGAGCGTGGTCGAGGCGACGTACTTGGGCCGCGTGTTCAATGCCTCTCCCACGGGGTTTCCGGGATCCATGCCCGCTCCCCAGGAGCCGGCGAATATCTCGTAGGTCCGCCGGCCGAACAGGAACGCGTCGGCGCGCTGGAAAGCCTGGCTGATGAACGTCGAGGCCACGTCGTCGAGCAGCCGCGGGGCCCATCCGAAGCGCTGGAATCCGCCGCTGCGCTCCTCGTCCGGCGCGCCGGCTTCGTGTCGTGTCCCTGCATCAATCCGTCGATGCCCCTGCGTCACTCCGTCGAGGGAGACGTTCGTGACGGTCGTCAATTTCATGGTCACAGGTCCCTTCGTGCTTGCGGCGTCGTTCAGTATGACCGGACCGCGGCGGCGATCTCATCGGTCGTGCACTCTTCCGCTCTGGGCGTGCTGGCGTTCATCCTCGCCGGTGACGCACGGTGATGTATGGCTGCCTTTCCCGCTTCCGCTCCGGTCCCACCTGCCGATCAGCTCGTTTGCGCGAGGTGTGGGGCGAGGGGTCGCCGCGCCCCACACCGGCGGCCTTGTCAACCGGTCGCGGTGCCGATGTCCCGTGTGATGGTGGCGGTCGTCGCGGCGGCTGCGATGGCGGCCGCGTAGGCCATGAGCATGGCAGCCGCCGCGCCGGCGGCCAGGGTGGCCGCGCTGGCCGACGCGTCGTGCAGGACAGCATTTGCCGCGTTGCCGGGTAACCAGCGGGTGAGTCCAGGCATTCTCGCCACGGACGGGAGTACGCCTTCGATGACCAGGGCCCACATGAGCGCGGCGCCGACGGCTGCCGCCGTGTTGCGGACCAGCAGGCCGAGGCTGGCGCCCAGGACCGCGTAGACGGCAGCGAGCAGCGGCACGGCAACCAGGGACCAGCCGACTCCGGCACTGGTCCAGTGCAGCGGTATGCCGTGCGTGGACAACACGACGGCCGCTGTGACCGCGCTGGACACCTCGGCCGCCAGCCCGACGACGACGCCGACGAGTCCTGCTGCGACGAGTTTGGCGCAGACGACACGCAGCCGGCGCGGCTCGGCGAGGAAGGTGGTGACCGTGGTGCGGTGCCGGAACTCGCCTGTGGTCAGGATGATCGCGGTGAGCAGCACGGCACCGTCGACGAACCGGCCGCCGGAGGCGCGCATCAGCTCAGGTAGCCAGGCCGCCGACAGCGGTGGATTACCGCCGCGGCCGGCTGTGGAGGTTACGGCGAGCACGGCGAGGACCGCGTACCCGAGGGCGGCGGCGAGCGGGACCCATGCGCTGCGGGTCCTGCGGAGCCTGAGCAGTTCCGTGGAAACGAGCGATCTCATGACGAGCTCCCGGAGGGTGTCGAGGTGGCGTCGAGGAAGAACGATTCGAGGGAGGTGGCGTGCGTGCGGTCGAGCAGTTCGACCATCGGGCCGTGCGCGATCAGCCGGCCGCGGTTGATGACGACGACGTCGTCGACGGTTTGTGCGAGCTCGGCGAGCAGGTGGCTGGACACGAAGACGGTGCGGCCGTCGGCGGCGAGCCGACGCAGTAGCCCGCGTAGCCACGCGACCCCTTCGGGGTCGAGCCCGGTGGCCGGCTCGTCGAGGACGAGGGTCTCCGGGTCGCCGAGCAATGCGGTCGCGAGCCCGAGGCGCTGGCGCATGCCCAGCGAGTACCCACCGACCCGGCGGTTCGCGGCGTTGCCGAGCCCGACGATGTCGAGCAGTTCGTCCACCCGGGCGTCGGGGATGCGCGCCGGCCGGGCGGCGATACGCAGCGCCGTGCGGCCGGATCGGCCGGGGTGGAACACGCTCGCGTCCAGGAGTGCGCCGACGTGCCGTACCGGGTCACGTAGTTGGGCGTATGGCCGCCCGTCGATTGTTGCGCGGCCGGAGCTCGGCCGGGCCAGGCCGAGCAGGATGCGCATCGTGGTGGACTTGCCGGCGCCGTTCGGGCCCAGGAACCCGGTGACGCGGCCGGGTGTGACCCGAAAGGTCAGATCGTGGACGGCGGTGACCGCACGGTACCGCTTGGTCAGCGCGTCGATGGCGATGGTGCTCATGCCAGCTCCCTGAGATATCAGTGATGGGACGTGTTCGACGCTAGGGAGCAGTACGGCGCTCGGCGTCGGCCGCGACGACGCTCTACCCGGTACACCTTTGGCGTACGGCGTCGGCCGTGAGATGTACGGGTCAGCCGCCGGGCGTGATCAATCCGGATTCGTAGGCGGCGATGACGAGTTGGGCGCGATCTCGCAGTCGGAGCTTGGTGAGGATGCGGCTGATGTGCGTCTTGACCGTGGCCGGGCTCACCACCAGCCGGCCGGCGATCTCGGCGTTGGAGATGCCCTGGGCGACCAGCAGCAGGACTTCGCGCTCCCGCGCGGTCAGCTCGTCGAGTAGCCGCTGGTCGGGCCGGCCGGGGCCGGGCCGGGCGACGAACGCGCGGACCAGATGACCGGTGGCCACAGGGGCGAGCAGCGCCTCACCGGCGGCGATCACGCGGATCGCCGCGAACAGTTGTTCCGGTGTCACGTCTTTGAGGAGGAACCCGCTGGCTCCGGCGCGTAGCGCCGCGTAGACGTACTCGTCAACGTCGAACGTGGTCAGCACCAGCACGCGCACGCCTGAGGTCCCGGGGTCGGCGGTGATCCGCCGGGTCGCCGCGATGCCGTCGAGTACCGGCATCCGTATGTCCATGAGCAACACGTCGGGGCGCTGGCGCCGGGCCAGCTCGACGGCCTGCTCCCCGGTCGATGCCTCACCGACGAACTCCAGGTCGTCGACCAGGTCGAGCTGGACGCGGAAGCCGGCGCGGACCAGCGACTGGTCGTCGGCGATACCCACCCGGATCGTCATGGCGTGGACTCGTTGCGATAAGGAATGGTGGCCCGGACCCGCCAGCCCGGATGATCTGCGGCCGGACCTACGCTCAGCTCCCCACCGAACGCGGCGACCCGTTCCCGCATGCCGACCAGACCCCGCCCGCCCGCGGTCCGCCCGGCCGGCGCAGGCTGCTGCGCATCGTCCTCCACCACGACCGACAGGACGCCGTGGCCGGCGTTGACCTCAATGGTCACCCGGCTGCCGGGAGCGTGCTTGACCGCATTCGTCAATGCTTCCTGCACGACGCGGTACCCGACGAGTCCGGCGGTGTCGGGAACCTCGCCGAGCCCGCCGGCGGACAGCACCACCGACATGCCCTGCGCGCGGACGCGGTCGACGAGGCTGGGCAGGTCGTGCAGTCCGGTCGTGGGGGCGTAGCCGCCCGGGTCGTCGCCGCGTAACAGGCCAAGCAGTTGCCGCATCTCGGTCATCGCGTCGCGGCTGGTCGCCTCCACCGCCATAAGAGCCTGGCGAGCCTGGTCCAGCCGGCCCGCATCCACCGCCAGCCGGGCGGTACTGGATTGCACTGCGATCCCGCTCAGCCCATGGCCCACCAAGTCGTGCAGGTCGCGGGCGATGCGCAGCCGCTCCTCGATGGCGGCGCGGGCCACCGCCGACTCGCGTTCCCGCTCCAGCGCCGCGGCGCGCTCGCGCAGCGCGTCCATCTGTAGCCGCCGGGACCGCACCACGACCGCCGACAACACGACGGTCACCGTGACAACAACCAGCAGCGCCGCCTCGGAGATCGTCGCCGGGTACGCCACCGCACCCAGGCCGATCAGGGCGACCAGCACAGCCGTACCGGTCGCTAGCACGTACGCCGCACGCCGGCCGGGCCGGCCGTAGACACCGGCCGCGTACAGCCCGGACCATCCGGCGAACGGCGGTACACCCGGAATCAGCGCCAAATTGACGGCGTAGCCGGTCAGGCACAGCGCCAACACCCGCAGCGGAAACCGGCGGCGCCACAGCAGCGACGGGCCCTGTACCAGCAGGGCCATGACGAGGAGAACGACGCCGACCAGCCCGCCCAACCACTGCGGCGCCGCCGCCGGCCGCACCGCCCGTACACCAAGGAACTGCACGATCGTGACCAGTACCGCGAGCAACACATCCGCGGTACGAGCCCGGCGCTGCCCCATGCCCAGATCACCCCACCCACAGCCTACGGAATCGGCCAGCGCAGCCGGCCGCGGCGCTCGCACAGCCCGGCCGTCGCTGTTGGTATCACGACCACCAGCTACTCCGTACACCCTGTCACCGTGCCGGACGCGCTGGTGGACAACTGCTTCGGCCTACCACTGTGGCTGCAGACCCCGTGCGCTGGCCATACTCTGTGGGCGTTCAACGCGCGTCATCTGGCCTAC
>WNGE01000387.1_pt1 | contig 56982 bp, 50 predicted proteins | sample 5400651 | NCBI WGS metagenome assembly WNGE01 (sample SAMN13153370, study PRJNA577476) | soil metagenome | isolation source: 60 cm soil or saprolite under grassland replicate 2 | place: USA:California | collected 2016-06-15 | reverse complement strand
CCAGTACCTGCTGACCCACACGAGCCAGGCCTGGAAGAGCAAGTACGTCCACGGCTTCACGCCACTGGCCGGCAACTTCCCGGGCCAGGGGCTCGGCTATGCCTTGATGTTCGTTGGCGTCAACATTCCCGACCTGAGCTTTCCGGCGACGCCCGAGAACGCCGTCAGCAGCGCGCGGATGTTCCTCTCCCACCCGTCGACGTTCATCACCGCGTCAGACCCGCGGATCTTCCACGACGACGAGATCATCATTCACGACCAGTCGACCGATACGTCCTACACTCCCCAGGACTATCCGCGGCTGTTCGACGATGCCGGCCTGTCCTGGGTGAAGCCGATCGCGAACTACTACATCGGCGGCGTCCCCTTCGCCGACCCGGCCCACTTTCCCAACGTTGACGTCTACGCCGAGAAGGGCTCCGGCATCGACACCCTCGTTGGGCTCGGACTGGCCGATCTGACCGTCGGCCAGTTGGTGACCGGAACGACCGAGTTCTTCACCCGCGACGGCGACGTCAACCAGGAGGACATCACGAACGACGCGGTCAACGCCTGGAGCGCGATGCGCTGCTGGCACTTCAGCCTGACCGACAATCCGGGCGTCAACCACTTCGAGCTACCCAGCAGCCCGGACGTCCTGGCTCGCCTCATCGCCGACGCGAACGCGCCTAGGTCCAACTGCCCGTGAAGTCCGACCCTGTAGGTGCCGAATTTCATCCGCGTCATGCGACCTGAGCACGTTCGTGGATGAGCCCGCCCAGTCGATCGACCCGCACGACCCCGGGGATGGGACCATCCACACGCTGGTGCGGAGCTCGGCGGCGAGCTGCGGCAGGCTGTGGCCGGTGTGGGCGTAGCGGGCGTCCAGGTAGGCACGCAGGCCGGCGTAGCGAGGGCGCGGGCGCGGCGGTCCAGCGCCCACAGGCGGGGCGGGAGGGCGGTGAACCCGCCGGCCACGACCACCCGGCGACGTCGCTGCGCACGACGCGGACTTGCCCTTGCGCGGCCGGTCCGAGGCGAGAGAGGCTGCACTGCAGGGTCCGGGATGAGGGTTTACGGGAGGAGAGGCCCCGAGCCGATCTGGGGGGATATCAGCACCGCATCGCGGACCGCTTCAGCTCGACCAAGAAAGGGGTCCCAGATGGCATCGCTTCGCGATGCGAGCGTCGTCGTGCGTTCGCCGCGGGGACGTGGCCGGGGAAGGCCGCTTCGCGGCCTGGCCTTCGCAGCCGTCCTGCTCGTGGGCGTCCTGGTACCCGGCGTGGCCGGCGCCGCGTCGCTCCACGCGGTCACGGCGTCGGCGGCGCCGGACTTCGGTCCGAGCGTCAAGATCATCGATCCGAGCATGTCGCTGAGCGACATAAAGGCCACCCTTGACTCGATCTCCGCGCAGCAGGTCCCGAGCCAGTTCGGCACCGGGCGCTACGCAGTGCTCTTCATGCCCGGCACGTACGGAACGGCCCAGAACCCGCTCAAGTTCCAGGTCGGCTACTACACCGACGTCGCGGGCTTGGGAGCGTCGCCGAACGACGTGACGATCAACGGCGAGGCCAACGTCCACAACCAGTGCTTCGGGCCCAACGACTGCACGGCGCTGGTCAACTTCTGGCGCTCGCTCGCCAACCTGACGATCAACGTTCCTGGGGCCACGGGCTGCGACGACTCGGCCGAGTTCTGGGCCACGTCGCAAGCCACCTCGATGCGGCGCGTCCAGATCAACGGCTTCACGAGCCTGATGGACTACTGCTCGCAGCCGGCGTTCGCCAGCGGCGGCTTCATCGCGGACTCGAAGTTCACGGGCAGCACCGTGCTCAACGGCTCGCAGCAGCAGTACCTGGTCCGCAACAGCGATCTCGACGGCTGGACCAACGGCGTCTGGAACCAGGTCTTCGCGGGCGACCAGGGCGCGCCGGCGCAGGCGTTCCCGAGCCCGCCCTACACGACCCTGGCGACCACCCCCGTCTCGCGGGAGAAGCCGTTCCTATATGTGGACTCGAACGGCAACTTCAACGTCTGGGTGCCCGACGTCCAGACGGACAGCTCGGGCTTGACGTGGGCGAACGGCCAGACGCCCGGCCACGCCAAGCCGATCTCGGACTTCTTCATCGCCAAGCCGTCTGACAGCGTCGCGACGCTGAACAACGCGCTCGCACACAAGAAGAGCCTGATCCTCACGCCCGGCATCTACGACTTCAGCCAGACGATGGTGATCACCAACCCGGACACGATCGTCCTCGGCATGGGCCTGGCGACCATCGTCCCCCAGAACGGGATCGTCCCGGTCAAGGTCCAGAACGTCCAGGGCGTCGAGATCTCCGACGTCGTCTTCGACGCCGGCTCGGTCAACTCGCCGGCACTGCTCCAGATCGGAAACCCGGCGGCGAGCGGTCAGGCCGCCAGCCAGCAGAACTCGAACGACCCGGCCGACCCGAGCGTCCTCTCCGACGTGTACTTCCGGATCGGCGGCGCCCATCTCGGCAAGGCGACGACCAGCCTCGTCGTCAACTCCGACGACGTCATCCTCGACAACATCTGGGCCTGGCGAGCTGACCACGGCACCGGTGTCGGCTGGACCTCCAACACCGCCGACACGGGCGTGGTCGTGAACGGCGACGACGTCACCGCGACCGGGCTCTTCGTGGAGCATTACCAGAAGGACGAGGTGGTCTGGAACGGCCAGAACGGCAGGGTCGTCTTCTTCCAGAACGAGATGCCGTACGACCCGCCGAGCCAGGCCGCCTGGACGCAGCCAGACGGCACGCTCGGCTACCCGGCCGTCGAGGTCGGCGACGGCGTCAAGACGTTCAACGCCTGGGGCATCGGAAGCTACAGCTTCTTCAACCAGGGCGTGGACATCCACTCCGCGAACGGGTTCGTGGTTCCCACGACGCTTGCGCCAGGAAGCGTGAAGGACGCCTTCACGATCTTCCTCTCGACCGCCGGCTTCGGCGGGATCGACCACGTGATCAACGGGACGGGCGGGTCGTCGACCATCGCCAATCCCGATGTCGTGGTTCCCGTCCTGAGCTACCCGTAACGAGCGACCCCCTACCGCCGAGCAGGCCATCCCACGCTGCGGGGTCCCGCAGGACCCTGTGGGTCGTAGGGTGCGTAAATGCGTTCATGCAGCTCGCTGGTACTCGTGCGGCAGCCCGCCGAGCAGGTCATGCCGGTGCACCTGACTCGGCCGAGCCTGGGTGAGGGTCCTGGCATGGGCTGAAGGATCCGGCGGCTCCAGCTCAAGCGCGCGATGCGGACGGTGCCGTTGTAGTGCGCCACGTCGACGCGCAGGACCCGATCCAGATGCCCGCGCCCGACAATCAGCAGCCAGTCCAGGCACTCGGAACGGACCGTGCGGACCCAGCGCTCCGCATGGGCGTTCGCATTCGGCGCCTGCACCGGTGCCAGCAGTACCTCGGTGCCTTCTGCGCGGAACACGTCGTCGAAGGCACGGCAGAACTTCGCATCCCGATCGCGGAGCAGGAAGCGCACCCGTCGCCTGCGTTCCTCCTGTGCCAGCAGCAGGTTGCGGGCCTGCTGGGTGACCCAGGCGCCGTCGGGGTTAGCGGTCACCCCGGCCAGATGACCCGTCGGGTATTCAGTTCGAGGAAGAACAGCACATGCAGCCGCCTGAGCCAGATGGTGTCGACGGTGAAGCAGTCGTAGGCCATCCGCGGCGACCGCTACCCGACACTCGCCGCGGCCCTGGTCGTGCGCAGCACCGCGGCGGTGTCCCGGAAGGAGCGGGCGTGCTCGAATGGTTCCTCTGTATGTCAAGGCGACGGTTCGGAGGCCAAGCGGGTTGTGGCTGCTCCTAGACTGTGCTACGCCGTCGGTCGGGACAGCAGCTCGCGGGTCGGGAGGCGCCTTGCGCACCACCGTCGACACAGGCGAGGGCCCACCCAGCTCGACGGGTGCTCGGGTCTGCCGCCCAACCCGCCTCCGGCGGCGCTCGCCCCACGCCCGCACGGCCGTTCTGCTCGCCGTCGTCATGGTGGCGGTTGCGGCTTGCACCTCGTCCCGACCACCCCAGGTCGACCGGCCGCCCGAGCGGCTGGCACGGGTGGTCGCTACCCGGACGCTCGGGCCCCGGGTGCGCGATCTCACCATCGACTCGCCGGCGCTTGGCCGCACCGCCATGGTGCGGCTGCTGCTTCCCCGCGGCTTCCAGGCCCAGCCGAACCGTCGCTGGCCGGTGCTGTGGCTGCTGCACGGCTGCTGCGACACCTACCAGAGCTGGACCCGCTCCACCGACGTCGAGCAGCTGGCCGGCCCGGCCGACGTGCTGGTGGTCATGCCCGAGGCCGGGAAGGTCGGCTACTACTCGGATTGGTACCACCCTGGCCGCGACGGGCCGTCCCGCTGGGAGGCCTTCCACCTGACCGAGCTGCGGCAGCTCCTCGAGCGAGACTGGCGGGCCGGTGACCGCCGGGTCGTTGCCGGGCTGTCCATGGGTGGGCTGGGGGCGATGGCGTACGCGGCGCGTCACCCGGGCATGTTCCGGGCGGCCGCCTCCTACAGCGGGGTGGTGCACACCCGCTACCAGGGCGGCCCCACCGCGGGCCCCGAGATCATCCAGGCCACGCTGCGCGACTTCGGCGAGGCCCCAGATGCCCTGTGGGGCGACCCGCAGCGGCAGGCCGGCGTCTGGGCCGCGCACAACCCCTACGACCTTGCCCCGAAGCTGCGCGGCGTCGGGCTGTTCGTGTCGGTCGGCAACGGGCAGCCCGGCCCGCTGGACGGGCCGACACCCAGCGGGCAGGCGCAAGAGGTCGAGCGGATCCTCTACCCCCAGAACGCCGCCTTCGTGAGGCGGCTGCACCGGCTCGGCGTCCCCGTCAAGGTCGACGCCTACGGCCCAGGCACCCACGACTGGCCCTACTGGCAGCGGGAGCTGCACCGGTCCCTGCCACTGCTGCTGGCCGCCCTGCAGCAGCACTAACCAGCCCAACCAGGTGGGCCAGCCGCCGTCGAGGGGGACCAAAGGGTGCTGTTGATCGCTGAGCAGGCACCGGTACACGGCGTCCGACAGCCGCCGCTTCAGGCACCGCAGCGCTTCCTTGGCCGCCTTGCCTCGGCGCGCTTGCGCCGGTAGTACGCGTTCGAAGCCGCGACCGACAAGCAGCCGCCCTAGCACATGGGGTGCCAGACGTCGATTCACTGGTCGGTGTGCTCCGGCGCTTCTGTGGTGGTGGGCGTGGCCACCAGCGCCTGCTCCACGTCGGCGATCCACTGCAGCAGCGCCTGCCGGGTGCGCACGCCGTGCAGCGCCGCGAGCTGCCAGAAGAGCCCTTCGGGGCGTTCGTTGAGCCCCTCCACCGTGGCCTGCAGGTCGGCCAGGTCCAGTTCGACCGCGGCCCGGTACTCGCGCAGCAACGCCCGGAGCTGTTCGTGGCCGAGCTGGCGCGCGAAGAAGAACTTGACCAGGAACTCGCTGCGCAGCCGCGGTGGCTGGAAGCCGGGTGTCGCCAGCCACCCGTCGAAGGCGGCCTGGCCCAGCTCGGTCAACCGGTAGACCCGCTTGTCGGGGACCCGGTCCTGAGCCACCTCGGTGCCCGCGACGTAGCCGCCTTCCTCCAGCCGCCGCAGCTCCCGGTAGACCAGGCTGCGGTGCATCGGCCAGAAGTAGGCGAGCGACTGGTCCGCGAACGCGGCCAGCTCGTACCCGGACATGTCGCGCAGCGACAGCAAGCCCAGGACCGCGAACGCTGTGGTCGGCAGGGTCGTCATTTTCGCTGGTCGTTCTCGGTGCGAACGGTCGGGGACGCACGCCACCCTCCTCAGCAGGGTACTGCCGTGGGCCACCTCGTGAAAGGCGCGCGACCGGCAGGCACCTCTTCACGAGATGGGCCAACGGCAGTACCCTTGGCATCCGCAGATAGTCCATATTCGACTATTCGCAGTAAGAAAAGCTTCCCGTTGGTGATGGTATCTCGGAAGGTCGTGAAGTTGGTCTGGCTCGCTCGGTTTCTCCTTCGTCGCAGGGTGGCGGTCCTCGGAGCCACCCTCGCCGTGGTGGCCTTGGCGGGTGCGCTCGGGGCCGGCGCCGTCGGCAAGCTCAAGTCTGGCGGGTTCGAGGATCCGGCCTCCGAATCCAGCAGGGCGGCCGCGGCCTTGCGCGACACCTTCCACACCGGCGACCCCAACCTGGTCGTGCTGGTCACCGCCCACAACGGCACCGTCGACGACGCTTCGGTGACGGCCGAGGGCCTCGAGCTCACCCGGCGGCTGGCGGGTGAGCCCGAAGTCCGCGAGGTGAGGTCGTACTGGACCGGCAGGGCTGCCCCGCTGCGCAGCCGGGACGGGCGCCAGGCGTTGGTGCTGGCTCGCGTCGCCGTTGAGGACGAGGAGCTACCGGCACGGGCCGAGCAGCTCGCCGCGACCTTCGAGGGCGTCCAACCGGCAATGTCAGTGCAGGTCGGCGGCTCTGGCCGTATCTCCGCCGAAGTCGCGGACCAGGTGGAGCAGGACCTCGCCAAGGCGGAGGGGATCGCGGTGCCCATCACCTTGGTGCTGCTGGTGGTGGTCTTCGCGAGCGCGGTGGCGGGTGCGCTGCCGCTGGCTGTGGGCGGCTTCGCCATCGTCGGGACGCTGCTGGTGCTGCGAGCCCTGGCCGGAGTCACCGACGTCTCGATCTACTCGCTGAACCTCACGACGGCCCTCGGGCTCGCCCTCGGCATCGACTACAGCCTGTTCATCGTCTCGCGCTATCGCGAGGAGCTGCGGGTCGGGCGCGAGCCGGAGGGCGCGCTGGTCGTCACCATGCAGACCGCCGGGCGCACGGTGCTGTTCAGCGCCGCCACCGTGGCGGTGGCCCTGCTCGCCCTGCTGGTCTTCCCGCTCTATTTCCTGCGCTCCTTCGGCTACGCTGGCATCGCCGTCGTGGCACTGGCCGCCGTCGGCGCGCTGCTGGTGCTGCCTGCGTTGCTGGCCGTGCTCGGCCGGCGGGTCAACGCCCTGCGGCTGCCGCTGGGCCGGCGCCGCCGAAGCGCGGTGGCGCCCGCCGGTCCGGAACAGGCGGCGGTGCTCCCCGCCACCCCCGGCGCGTGGCACCGCATCGCCATGACCGTGATGCGCCGGCCGCTCTCGATCGCGCTCGCGGTGGTGGCGTTCCTGCTGCTGCTCGGCGGGCCGTTCCTGGGGGTCCGCTTCGGCCTACCTGACGACCGCGTGCTGCCCACCTCCGCCGTCGGCCGGCAGGTCTCCGATGCGATCCGCGGCAACTTCACCGCGCGCGACGCCAGCGTGCTGGCCGTGGTTGCCGCCCGGACGGGCGCGCCCGCGGCCCACGCGGCCGAGACCGACCGTTACGCCGTCGCCTTGTCCGAGCTGGACGGCGTCGCCCGCGTCGATGCCGTCACCGGCACCTACGTCGACGGCCGCCGCGCCTCGGCCGGGAGGCCTGAGCAGGCACGGCGCTTCGCCGCGGCGGACGGGACCTGGCTTGCGGTGGTGCCGTCGGTCGAGCCCTACTCCAGCGCCGGCGAGGACCTGGTCGCGCGGGTACGGGCGCTGCCAGCCCCCTTCCCGGTCCAGGTCAGCGGCCCGTCCGCGCAGCTCGTGGACACCAAGGCGTCGTTGTTCGGTCACCTCCCCGAGGCGGGCGCGATCATCGCCGTGGTCACCTTCGTGCTGCTGTTCCTCATGACCGGCAGCGTGGTCATCCCGCTCAAGGCGCTGGTGCTGAACGTGCTGTCGCTCAGCGCCGTCTACGGCGCGATGGTCTACGTGTTCCAGGACGGCCATCTGGCAGGCACCCTCGGCTTCACCGCAACCGGCACGATCGACACGTCCATGCCGGTGCTGCTGTTTTGCATCGCCTTCGGGCTGTCCATGGACTACGAGGTGTTCCTGCTCTCGCGCATCAAGGAGGAGCACGATCGCGGCGCCGACACCCTCACCGCGGTCGCGGCGGGGCTGGAGCGCAGCGGCCGCATCGTGACCACCGCGGCCGCGCTGCTGGCGATCGTGTTCATCGCCTTCGCCACCTCCAAGGTGACCTTCTTGAAGCTGTTCGGGGTCGGTACCGCGCTGGCGGTCGTGGTGGATGCGACCCTCATCCGCGCCCTGCTGGTGCCGGCGTTGATGCGCCTGGCGGGCCAGGCGAACTGGTGGGCACCACGGCCGCTTCGCCTGCTGCACGATCGCATCGGGCTGCGCGAAGCCGGCCCCAGCACGCCGATCCAGGAGGCGACCAAGACCTGACCTCGCCACCACCAGCCTTGTCGTAAGAGGCGCACCCGGATCGCCCGGAAGAACCACCCCCGGAAACGATGGGGAAACGGTCGGCACATGGGTGCTGCGGCTGGCCAGGGAGAACCCGACCTGGGGTACCGCCGCATCCACGGCGAGCTGTGCCTCCTTGGCTACCAGGGCAGGATCGGGGCCAGCACCGTGTGGACCATCCTGCAGCGTGCTCGCACCGAACCGGCACCCACAGGCACTCCAGCCCCCGATCGCGCCAGCCCGATTCATCCGCGTCCGCGATCGGTGACCTTCTTCAGGTACAGGACGGTGGGGCCGGACGCCTCCGGCGGCGGGCTGAAGCTGGTGGCCATCGGGCGGTCGACGGTGGTCGCTGCTCCAGGGACGGTCTGGCGGCCCTCGATGGCGAACCACTCCGCCGTGTAGGTGCCCGGCTCCAGCGTCACCGTGAACGGATCGGCCGCCCCCCTCGGCTGCAGGACCAGGTACTCCTGGCCGGGGTTGGCCAGGGCGTACGCGGTCGAGGCCAGGTCGACCCGCGGCTCCATCTGGATCAGGTCCACCTGTTCGGCGAAGCGCCGCGTGTCGCCCATCGCCCAGCGGGCGGGCTCGAAGGCGGCATACGACATGGGCCCGCCGGCGGACGGGTCGGGCGGGTTGACGCCGCCGACCAGCCCGAAATCCATCAGGATCGGATGGTGGCCTCGCAGGAAGGACTTCCAGGCCCACAGCGCGTCGCCGCGGCCGGGTGCGTAGTGGTCGGTGTCGGTGACCACGACCTTGCGGCCGTCGGCGGCGGGCGGGTCCTCCAGCCACCGGGACTGCGGGGAGCCCGGTGCCATGGGGTGCCCGCCGCCGGCGAAGACCTCGTCGTCGTAGCCGGGCGAGATCCATTCCGCCCGGCTGGCGAACAGCGGGTCGTTGACCTTGGTCTGCTCCGGGACGGGAAACTGCATCGTCATCCCCATGGGGTGCCGGTCGTAGCCCATCTCGGCCTCGTGCTGCCTGACGCGGTCGATCACCCAGTACTGCCAGGCCGTGGAGTCGCCCCATTGGGGGGTGCCGGCCTGTCCCAGCATCTCGGCGAAGGCCGGGTCGGCCTCCCCGCCGCCCGAGGACTCGTTGGCCACCTCCCAGAGGAGCTTGGGCAGGTCGTGGAGGGTGTCGACGACCTTGCGGATGTAGGCCTCCTGGAGGGCCTGGACGCGCGGGTCGAGCGGCAGGACCTGGTAGTCGACGATCGAGCCGATCCCGACCTGGTTGACGTTGTTGGCAGGGTGGAAGGGGTGGCCCTCGACGTGGTCGGGCGCCGGGCTGAGGTGCAGGCCGAACCCGTCGAAGAACATCACCGCCACGTAGATGCCTCGCTCGTCTGCGGTGACGACGCGGTCGCGGAGCCGGTCGAAGAACGCCTCGTCGAACCGGTCGAGGTCGAACTTGGGCTTGCCGTCCTTGGCCTCGCCAGGACCGGTCCGCGCCCAGGGCTGCGGCGTCATGCAGAGGTGGAAGTCGCCCCCGGCGGCCTGGGACTTGAACTGCTCCCAGCGCCACAGCCGGATGAAGTTGTGGCCGTGTTCGGCAAGGAAGTCGAGGTAGGCGCCGTAGTCGAAGTGCTCGGCGGTGTCGGCGCAGGCCGCGCCGGGACCCATCCCGTCGTGGAGGTTGTTCCAGATGTGGGATCCGGTCAGGTAGACGGCCTTGCGCTCGTCGGAGGCAACGGTGAAGTAGCGCGGGTTCGCCGTCGCCACGACGAGGGGCCCACTGGCGGCCTCGGGCCCCCGCACGGGCCTGGACGAGGTGCTCATGACGTCCTCCTCCGAAGGTGATCGCGCTGCTCGTCATCAAGGTGCTCCATGGCGTAGCGCAGGGTTGTCCGCGCCATCGTTGCGGCGTGCCGATCCAGGAACTCCAGCAGCTGTCGACGAGCCTTCTTGCCGGCTTCGCGGAGCAGCCCGCCGGTGGCCTTCTGAACCAAGTCGTGGTCGTCGTCGAGCAGGAGTTCGGCGAGCCTAAAGGTGTCAGCGACATCGCCTTGCCGCACGAAGTACAGCGTGCTGACGATCGCGGTCCGGCGTTCCCATGGGTCCTTGGAACGTGCCAGCCCGTACAGGATCCAGCGAGGCTTCTCGAACAGGTAGCGACCGATGACGTGCGGGGCGCCAAGGTCAACGAGGTCCCAGGAATTGATCCTGTCCGTGCGCCGCAGGTAGAGGTCGAACAGTTCCTTCCTGCGGGCTTCGGGCGTCTCGCTGCTGCGGGCCTGCTTGTCCATGATGCTGAGCGCGCCGATCCGGACCTCGTAGATCGGGCTTTCGAGCAGCCGCTCGATCTCGGCGGTTGGCAGTCGACAAACTCTCGAGCGAGTCCGAAGACCTGTGCCATCCGCAGGCCGACGACGATGTCGTCCCCACCCGGCCGGCCCTTCTCGGGCCTTCGGCGACCTCGAATTGCTTCACGTGCGGCTGGTGAGGCGAGCGCTTCCAGCCGCTGCAGGAACCGCTCCGACCTGATCGCGTCCGGCATGTGAGGCCGCATCCGCCTCCTCGGCAAGCTGTAGTGCCGCTGGCTGCCCGCACCCGCCAGCCTGGCCGGCGCATCGCCCGGTCGCCAGGCAGCAGACCGGCAAAAGACCGGCAGCTTCGCGGTGGGGCGCGAGCGTCGGCAGCCTCAGCCCAGCGGTGGGGACCCCACCCCGTGTTCCAGCGCTCGAGCCGCGGGGAATATGACGAGGCCTCTGCGGCAGGGTCCGCGTCAGGTGCCACGGGAGGTCTCCAGCAGCTGCTCCAGGCGGCGGGCGGTTTGTGGAGCTTCAGCGGCGCCGAGCTGCCCGAGGAGGCTGACCGCCTCCTGCCAGGCCGATGCCGCCGATCCCGGCGAGCGGGCGTCGAGGTACACGACGCCGAGCTGGTCCAGGGTCCGGGCCAGCTCCAATGGCATGCCAAGCTGCCGCCAGAGCCCAACGGACCGTTCCAGGTAGCCCGCGGCCTCGTCCAGGTTGGCACTCCGGTGCTGCAGCTGTCCCAGACTACGAAGCGCACAGGCCTCGAGGAAACGGTCGTCCAGGTCATCCGCCACCGCCAGGCACTCCTGGAATAGGGAGCTGGCCTGCTGGCGCTGGTCGCGGCGCAGGTACAGCTCGCCCAGGGAGCGGATGGTCAGCGCCTCGACCGAACGGTCGCCGAGCTGCCGAAGGCCGACCCGTGCGCGCCCCAACCATGCTGCAGCACGGTCGAGGTCGCCCTGGGTGGCGTATGCCGCTCCCAATCGCCGCTGAGTCCAGGCCTCGCCGCGCCGGTCGCCGAGCTCCTGGAAGGCGGTGAGCGCTTTCTCGAGCTGGGCGAGGGCCGTGGCCAGCTCGCCCTGCTCGTCCTGGAGCACGGCGAGTTGGAAGCAGGTCCAGGCGCTGCCGTGCCGGTCGCCGAGTTCCCCGAAGGTCGCCATGGCCTGCTTGAAGCTGGCGGCGGCCTCGGCATACCTGCCCCGGATCCGGTGGACCACGCCGATCTCCTCCACCGCGTGGGCGGCGCCGCGGCGCTCGCCGAGGCGGCGATAGATCGCCGCGGCGCTAGTGAGGTAGTCCACGGTGGCGTCGAGACGTTTGCGGTGCAGGTTGAAATAGCCAAGCCCGCGCAGCAGCGATGCCTCCCCGCGGTAGTTGTCAGCGCGGCGGGCGGCGGCCAGCGCGGCCTGGTGGGTGGCCTGCCAGTCATCGTCGTAGCCGCGCAGGTCCAGGAAGTTGACCAGCGACCCGGCCAGATCCCAGGCCAGCTCGTCAAGGCCAGCGTCGGCGGCTTGGTCGACCGCGGCGGCCAGCGCGGCCCGCTCGGCCTCCAACCAGACGAGCGGGTCGGCCAGCACGGTCTGGACCGTGGTTGCGGCTGGACGCCAGCGGGGGGCGGCGCCGTGCTCGACGCCGAACAGTTTGCTTGGAAGACGCTGGTCGGCCAGCTCCGCCAAGCCCAGCCAGCCGCCCAGGGCCCGAGCCAGGCTGGCGTGCTGCTCGGCGAGCGGATCTTCAGTGGCGCGTTCACGGGCATACAGCCGCAGCAGGTCGTGGAACCGGTAGCGCAGCTGGCCGGTCCGGGGGCAGCCGGCGACCTCCAGCAGCTGCGCCTGCACCAGCCCCTCGACCAGCTCCTCGGCGTGCTGGGTGGTGGTGTCGAGCAGGGCGGCGGCCACCCAGGCCCCGAAGTCGGGGGCCTCGAGCAGCCCCAGCAGCCGGAAGGTCCGCTGCTGAGCTGCGGTAAGTGCCCGGTAGCTCAGGGCTACGCTGGCGCGGACCTCTAGGTCGCCGACGGCGAGCTGGTCGAGGCGGCTGCGCTCATCGGCCAGCAGGCCGGCCAGCCGGCTCAGCGGCCAGTGGGGCCGGCCGGCGAGCTTGGCCCCGGCGATCCTGACCGCCAGCGGCAGGCCGCCGCAGTAGCGCACGATGGCCGTGGCCGCCTGCGGCTCGGCCGCCACCCGAGCGGCTCCGGCGATGCGGCCGAGCAGCTCGACCGCCTGCCCGGGTGGCAGCACGTCCAGGTCGAGCAGCCGTACTCCCTCCAACGCCGACAGCCGCGCCCGGCTGGTGACAAGGACGCCGCAGCCGGCCGTGCCCGGCAGCAGCGGACGCACGTGCGCCTCATCCGCCGCGTCGTCCAGCACGACCAGCATCCGCCGGTCCGACAGCCACGCCCCGTACAACGCGGCCCGCTCCTCCGGATCGGCGGGGATGGCGGTGCCATCCAGGCCCAACGCTCGGAGGAACCGGCTCAGGACCTCCCCAGGATCCAGCGGTCGCGGTCCGGCGCCATGCAGGTTGACGTACAGCTGGCCGTCCGGGAACCGGGGCCGGAGCTGGTGGGCCAGGTGCACCGCCAGGGTGGTCTTACCGATCCCGGCCTTGCCGGCCACCGCCGACACCACCACCGCTGCTGGCCGCTCGCCGTCCCCGGCCGCTGCCAGCAGGTCCTGGACCATTGCTAGCTGCTCGGCCCGGCCCGTGAAGTCGGCCACGTCGGATGGGAGCTGGCACAGGGCACGGTCGGCGGCAGGCCGGGCCGGGCCTGCCGGCCACCCCGCCGACTTGGCTCGGTCACCAGCCCAGGCGGCAGCCTCCAACTCCTCGCGCTGGCCGCCGGTCAGCCCCAACGCGTCGGCCAGCAGCCGCACCGAATCGCGGCGTGGTCGACCCACTCCGCCGCGCTCCAACGCCCGCACCGTCCGCGGGCTCAGCTTGGCCTGCTCCGCCAGCCGTTCTTGGGTCAGCCGCGCCCGATGCCGGTGGGTCCGGAGCAGTTCGGCGAACGCCCGCCCGGCCACGTCCCGAGCATCCTCCGATCGCGGCACTGCTCCACCCTCCCGGTCAGCACAGCCCGATCGCGGTCGCCGCACGGGCTACATGATGTCACCTGCCGTCAGGTCGCGGCGGCGTGCACGTGGTCCACGCGGCTGGTCAGCTCGGTCACGAGCACACCCCGCTCAGCCACCCACCGGGCCGTGGCTCAGGCGGACTCCGGTGATGCCGAGGACCGCGAAGGTGGGGAACCGCCCGGCCGGGAGCACCAGCGCTGCCTGTGGAAACGCCAGCACCAGCGGGGCGAGGGCGTCAACAGCGGCCGAGGTCAGGGCAGCGACCGCCAGCGGTTGGATGGCCTCGTTGACGCTAACGCGCATCCTCTCCGACCTCCGCCTACCCACGCCGGTGCCGCGCCTCCATACCGATCCGAAGGGTATCCGCGCGCCCGCGCGCCTCCGCACCTCCGGATCGAACTGCCGGTAAGTTGCCGGCAAGCTGCCGGGAATGGCCTGGCCTTGGACGCGGTGGCATCCTGGTGCGCGCGATGATGAAGCGCCGTCGTTCAGCGGTGGGCGTGGCGCGCGACGAACCCCCGCAGGTCCGCTAGCACCTTGGGGGCGTCGTCCCCAACGTCCAGCATGCTGGTGCCGTGGTTGACGCCCGCGACCACCACCAGCCGCTTGTCGCGCACCCGGGCCGTTCGGTACAGGGCGCGGGCGTCGTCCACGAACGGGTGGTCGTCGGCGCTGGCGACCAGCAGCAGCGGGACCCGCAGGCGCGCCACCGCCGCCCGCGCGTCCAAGCCCTCGAACGTCGCCGGGCCCGACAGGCTCACCACGCCGGCGACCGGCGGGCGGATCCGGGCCGCCGCCGCCAGCACCGCCGTGCCGCCCATCGACGATCCGACCAGCACAATCGTGTCGGCGCCGCGGCGGCGCAGCTGCTCGGCGGCCGCGGCCACGTCGGTATCGATGCGCGCGCCCGCCCCCGACCCGGGCTGGGAGTCGCCGTAGCCCTCGAAGTCGAAGGCCAGCACCCGGTAGCCCTGCCTGGCGAACGACCGCGCCTGCGGCAGCCACTCGCACAGGTCGCTGCCGACCTGGTGGCCGAGCACCAGGCCGGTCCGCCCCTGGCCGAGCACGACACCGACCAGCCTGGCGCCGGCGCTGGTGGTGAAGCGGAAAGGCGCCGGCGACCCGGCGCCGTTCAGGCAGGTCTTGATGATGCCGACGGTCGGTGCCGGGGTCGCCGCCGTCCGGCTTGCCGAGCCCCCACCGGAGCATGCCGTGGCCAGCGGCGCCACTGCCAGCAACAGCAACGCCGCCGCGAACCGTCGACCCTCACCCGGACGCACGCGATCAGCGTGCCCCCGGCCGGCCGCGGCTGTCCAGGCAGGTGACCGGCAGAAAGGCGGAGGCTTCCGCTGGTCTGTCCACCGGGCGATCGTGCGCTCCACGCCTATGGCGCCACCCGGCTCCCGCCCCTGAGCCAAGCCCGCTGGAGTGGCGTGATCATGGTCGTTGTGGCCGTGGCGCGGCGGCGGTTGACTGGACGGCTGCTGCGTTCGGGTCGATGGGGGTGAGGGGAGGGTAGGCGGCTTGAAGGTCGCGGGCGGCGGCCAGGGCGTGCAACTCCGCGGTCCAGGGGAGGGCTGTAGGCCAGCGCGTCGCGCAGGAAGGCGCGGGCATCGCCGCCGACGAGCTGGTCCAGGACCGGCCAGGTCGCGGCGATCTCGGTGCTGACCAGCCGCATCCATACCTCGGCGGCGGTACCGACGTCGGGCGGTTCGGCCTCGTGCACCTGCCAGCCGGCCTGGTCCAGCGCGTCGGCGGCGTGGCGCACCCCTCCTCCACGATCGGGTCGACGCCACCGCCGCCGGGATCCAGCGTGACCGCCACCCGCCGACGTCCTGGCGGGAAGGCCGGGTGGTCGAGCGGGACGGGGACCGACACGGGTCGGCCGGATCGGGTCCGGCTAGGACCTCCAAGGTGGCGTGCAGGTCGGCGACGTCGCGGCCGACCGGCCCCGGGACGGCGAACAGCTGCTGGGTCATGCTGGGCGGCCGCTCCGGCGCGCCGGCGAAGGGCACGCGACCTGGGGTTGGCCGCAGCGCGGCCACACCGTTGGCAAGGGCGGGCACGCGCAGCGACCCGCCCAGGTCGCTGGCCAGCCCCAGCGGGGCCATGCCGGTGGCCACCGCCACGGCGTCGCCGCCGCTGGACCCGCCCGACGTGCGGTCTGGGTCCCAGGGGTTGCGGGTGGCGGCGTGCAGGCTGGAGTCGGTGTGCCAGCGCAGCATCAGGTCCGGCAGGTTGGTCCGGGCGATCGGGATCGCCCCGGCGGCGCGGGCGCCCTCCAGCCGGTCGGCGGCCGCCAGCGCATCCTCGGCGAGCACCCGGGTGACCGCGTTGACCGCTTCGTTCACCTGGCCGATGCGGTCCAAGTGGGCTTGGACGACCTCGCGGGCGCTGACCTGCCCCGAGCGCACCAGGGCAGCCAGCGCCAACGCCGACCGACCCACCAGGCCGCCGGTCACGCGCTCCGCCATGCGACCCGACCCTTCGGTGGTTCCTGCACGGCTCCGCAGCATATAGGCGGGTGCTTGGACGTGGGCAACGCCCCACTGGCGAGGCAAGCTGCCCAACTGCGCGGCAACGTGCCGGTTGGGTGGGGGGTCGGCCCTCCCCCACCCAACCTGGCCGCGCGTGCTGGCTCAAATCGTGGCGGTGCCCTCACGGCACCCAGGTGAGCAGCTGCCCGTGGTAATAGTTCAATGCCCTGCTGATCGGGGTGTAGTACCAACGGTCACTGTTGTTGTCGTAGGCGTTTCCGATGCCGACCGCCTTGCTGCCATAGTAGACCGGGCTGCCGCTGTCGCCTGGTTGGATCTTATTGCGGAGGACACGAACCAGGCCCTTGACGGTCCAGCGGTTGTAGTTGGTGTAGACGACGTCCACCGGGTAGGTGTCGACCTGGCCGCATTTCACGGGATTGGTCGGGGTGGAGGCGCTGCTGTAGCAGACGTCCTGGCCCTGGTAGCGGTCGCCGACCGAGGCCATCCTCACGCCGCTGCTCGGTCCTGTGTACACGTCGGGGGTGGCTTTGCTCGCCGGGAGCGGCCCTACGCCGGCGCAGTCGCAGTCGGTGGTGTTGTAGAACCGATTGGAGTGGGTGATCCCGAGGTACGATCCGTGACTGGTGGAGCTGTTGTAATACCCCTCGTACCAGCTCTTGTTGCCGCAGTGGCCCGCGACGATCGTGTAGTACTGACCTAGACTGTTGTACATGTGCAGGCCGGCCGTGCACCAGGAGTAGTCGGATGCGACAATCCGCTGGCCGGCCCGCAGGTGCGGATAGTTGGTGGTCCTGTCGTTGGTGGCGACGACCTGCGCGTCGCCGCGCTTCACCACCACCGCGTCGCCGTGCCTGGCGCGGACGAGCTGCTCAGCGAGCGCCGCGCTAGCCCGATCGACCTCCACCTCGACAGCGTTTGCCTTGGCGTCCACCGCGACAGAGCTCACATCGACGCCGGCGCTGTGCAGCGACGCGATGTCGGCGGTGACCTGTTGCTGCGACCCGAGCAAATCCTGCCACGACCGCGACACGCGGCGCATCACCACCGGTACCCCCGCTGGAACGCTCCTTGCCGCAGCTTGTCGGTCCGCTGCGGTCGGTGGTCGTGTCAGCTCAACGACAACCGCTCCGTCCGCAACGTAGGTGCCGCCGTACGCGCGGCCGAGCCGCTCCATCGAGCGTACAAGCCCTCCGAGGTCCGCAGTCTCAGCTCGTGCCGCGTGGGCTTGGAAGGTCTGGTGTGCCTCGGCCCTTCCGGGTACGCTGCCAGCGGCGACGTGACAACGAGCATCGTCAAGATCAGAAGCGTCCATGTTCGACGAACCATGCGGTAACTCCTGTGATCCTGGATCCGGTAATGAGCAGAGGCCGTCGTGTTGGCGGCAGCCGAGCAGGGGGCCGTCTCTACGGCTCCGGCGTGATCGGGGCTGCTAATTCTTGCGCAGTCATCTGCCCCTCCATCCCGGCCCGTGCTGGCTCCCGAGCGGACCGGGACGACAGGCGCCCAGGTGGTCGACCCTCCGCGGGCAGAAATATGACTGCAAACCCGCAGTTTGACTAGGCAGCTTATCGGCAGCTTACCGGCAGCTCATTTACTGCCCCAGGAAAAGGAGGCCTGAAGTAGGCGTTGACCTGCTGGTTTGGGCTCTCGCTCAGGGGCTGCGCCAGTAGGCGAAGTGGAACAAGGCAGGCACGAGCCGTGACGATCACCGAGCTGTCACCTCGGTTCTCATCTGGAGGTTTCATGCCTGCCCTGCCATCGCCGGTCCTGGAACCTTGTGGGTCCAGGCCGCCGCGTCGTCGGACGACCGTCGCCGCCAGCGGCCGGCGAGCTGCGGGCAACCAGTGGCAGCTACCGGGTTGGGCTCGAGCTGGTAGCGGCCGGTCAGCTGGCCGACCACGGTCTCGACCCAGCGGCGCTTGCCGACCAGCCAGGGCGGCGGCCTGGGCGCGCCCCAACACAGCAACGGCTGCAACGCTGGCTACCGCTGACGGTCCGGCGCTGGCGGCAGCGGGACACCGCGCAGCAGCGCGTCGCCGTGGGGGCCCTGCAGCAGCGGGAGCACCCGCCGCAGCGCGGCCCCGTGCGAGGCAACCGACTTCGCCATCGCCTGCACCGTCCGGGCGCTCGAGCCAACGTGCTGGACCGGCCCCAACCCGGCGGCCGCGTAGACCTCGCTGAGGTCGGCCGCGACACGCTCGGCATCCACGTCCCTGACCAGGCGGGTCCCGACGTCGACGGGTCAGAGGCGTACGCCAGGTCCAGGTAGGTGCGAACGGTCAGCGACGGGGAGTGGTAGGTGACCGACGGGAACAGCATCCCAGACGTCGGACTGACCTCCTGCTGCTCAGGTCCGGTGAAGTCGTGCTCGGTCAGCAGGAAGTGGAACTGCTGGCGCGCCTGCTCGAAGAAGACCCCTACGACGGGCTTGCGGGTCTTCTTGTGGTGCTTGGCCATCGCGTACTCCCTGGCGCGCTGTCGTGGCCCGACCAGCCTGCATGCCGGCCAGCCAAGTAACGAACTCCGGTTGGAGTACTAACCCGCCGGGCGAGCGAACATGCCGGCCGGACGCCCTCCTGGCCGGCGACCCAATCCGTCAGCAAGGCGGATCCTCACAGTTCAGGAGGGCGTCCAGTGAGCACTGAAACAGTCTCAGATGCTACAGATGAACGGAAAACCGCACGGAATGATGAACTTCTGCCAGGCAAGGATTTTCGTGCCCCTCGCCCGCAGCATGTATCGACTGTTGCCGGTATAGTTCATCTCGGTTGTCACGTACCTGTTGTTGGCCAACGATTTGATGGTGTACATGGAGGGATTCGGGCCCCAGCGTTGGATGCTGAACTTCTGCCAGGCAAGGATTTTCGTGCCCCTCGCCCGCAGCATCCCGTAGCTGCCGCCGGTGTAGTTCTTCTCCATGGTGACCCACCGGTTGTTCCTTGTATCCAGGATGGCGTGAACCTTGGTGGGCCCCTCGTAGTAGGAACAGAACGTCCACTCCGTTCCGGTCCCGGGAGCAGCGTGTGCGGCCCGCAGCATCGCGTAGTTGCCGCCGGTGTAGCCCAGCTCGGCCCAAACGTATTTGTTGGCAGAGAATGAGGTCCAGATCGTCCACTTGTTGCTGCAGTTCAGAGTTACGGCACGTGCAGGCGTCGGGGAAGCCAGCACCATGAGCGCCAGAGCTGCGGCCACTGCCACAGCCATTCTCCCCAGTCTCCACCCAAGTGTCGCCATGAGCTACCGCCTTTCAGCAAGTACGGTGGGGCAAGCGCTCGGCCGAGCGGCAGCCAAGCCGTTTGCACCTGCCAATCTCTGGCGTTCCTCACCGCGGCAACGGCGGCCCTCTCGCCGTCCCGGCAGCGGTCGGGAACCGGTGGACAGCGACTGGCGGATACGGGGGAGACCGTGGCCAATCGGCCCAATTGTGGTCGCTCGCCACTAGGTCACATGCTGCCCAATGCGGCCGGGGCCGGTCGACCGGTCTCGCTTGGCCTTTTGACACCGAATTCTTGCACGTATGAGCTGACCCGGAGGTTGAGGAAGGTGGAGAACGGCTGCTCGACATCGAGGTTCGTTCGGATCGCGACGATGCTGCCCTCCAGCGCCCTCTGGGTGAGACGGATCGCAATGCGCTACACCTCCTTCCCGCTGATGCTGTTGCTGTTTCGTCGTGACCTGGTGTACGGAACGGTTTCGTTCCCTGCAATGGTTGGCCTGCCGATGAGCTGACATCGCCGGTCGGGGAACAGGTGCGCGTGGTCGGCCATGGCCCGGGCGGTCTCGGGGTCGGCCGGGTACAGGCTCTCGATCACCAGTTCTGCGGCAGTGATGTCCAGGGGGGTACCGAAGGTGGCGACCGTGGTGATGAAGGCGAGGTCGAGGTCGTGATGGCGGAGCCGGATCGTGGCGAACAGCCCGTTGGGCTCGCTGTCGCGGACCGCGTGTCGATCTGGGGCCGGGTAGCCGCGGACTTCCCGCTCGAGCTCGACGAGCTCGGGATCGGCGCTGGCCCTTGCGGCGTGGCGCAGGCGAGCCTCCAGGTACCGCCGCCACGCCGCCGGGTTGCGCACGCGGGTGATGAGGCCGTCAGGATGCAGCGCCAGGCGCAGCACGTTGACCGGCTCGCGCAGTAGCCCGTCGGGGAGTCCCTGCAGCAGCCACAGCAGCGGCCGGTTGGCGGCGACAAGCCGCCAGCCGGCGGTGGCCACCAGCGCGGGGAAGGGCTCGTGGGCGGCCAGCAGCCGGTCGATCGCGGCTCGCGCTGGCCACATCGCTGGGTCGGTCAGCGAGGTCTCCCGGTACACCGGGGCGTACCCGGCCGCCAGCAGGAGGCGGTTTCGTTCGCGCAGTGGGATGTCGAGCTGTGCCGCCAGGCGCAGCAGCATGCGGCGGCTGGGATGCGCGCGACCGGTCTCGATGCAGCTGATGTGGCGCGCGGACACGCCCGTGTCGAGGCTCAGCTCCAGCTGGCTCACCCGCCGCCGGTCACGCCAGCCACGCAGCAGCGTGCCGGCTGCGTACCGATCGGTGGACGGCGCCGGAGGGTGCGGTGCCTCCACGCCGGCCATGCTCGCCATGCTCGTGGCTGCTCGGCGCGTCACGGCGCAGCTCGTGGGCGGTGGCCGGCAGCAGCGCGAGCTGACGCGACTGCGCGACGAGCTTGCCGTGGCTGTCCCATATCTCGAAATCCTCCTCGTGGTAGCCGCCGATCACGTGCCGCGTCGTGGCCTTGCACGCCAGCCACCCTGGGGCCGGGTGGGCGCGCAGGTGAACGGTGAGTTCGATGGTGGTGGAGCCCGTCTCGCCGACCTCGAACACCGCCGGCGGCGCGGCATCCACCAGCATCGCAAGGGCGAGCAGGTCCGGGTCGCGGGGCTGCCTGAACCGCAGCCACAGCGTCATGGTCGGCGCGCCGCTGGGCCGGCCCTGAGACCATCCCGGCGGCTGGGCCAGGCGGTACTCGATGCGGTCGGTCACGGTGACCCCAGCGATCGATGTCCGCAGCTCGATGGCCTGGCCGGGTGGCGGCAGGTCGGGCATGCGGTTGCGGATCAGCGTCCGACCGGTGGCGCTGCGAAGGTCAGTGAACGTGGCCATGGCGTGGACGACTTCGACCCCGGATTGCACCAGTCTGGCGTGGCCAGCGGCGACCCGGCGACCGATGCGCGCAACCTCCGTCGACACGGTCGCCGGACCCGGCCGGACCGGTCCCAGGAACAGCGCGGCTGCGGTGAGCGGGTCGGGCAACGGCAGCTCCAAGCGCAGCGCCTGCAGGCAGACCGCCAGGCTGTAGCCGCCAAACGCCCGACCGCCGACGGTGTTCCACCGGTCGGTGATGGTCGCCGCCCAGGTGTGCTCGGCGACGGCGGCGACGCGGGTGTCGGCGTCGAACGGGTGGATGGGGGTGCGGGCTGTTGGGTCGATCATGTGCTCCTCGGCAGCGACCATGTGCGCACCACGCTGCCGCAGCCACGCACGCGGCACAATGACCTCCCAGGTCATGGCTGCCCACGCGCCGCTCGCTGCACGGGGCGGCGAGCCACCCATGACCCGCCAGGTCATCGACGCCGGCATCGACAGCGCCCATGCTGCAGTCACGACCGAACTCGCGCCGCTGGCATCCCCACGGGCGGGGCTGGGCCGGCCGGCCCAGCCCCGCACCCTCGCGGCGCCGTCGCAGGGAGGGCGATCGTGGCGGTGGTGCTGGTCACCGGTTGCAGCAGCGGCATCGGGATGCTGTCGGCGCTGGCGTTCGCGCGCAATGGCGACCGCGTGTACGCCACCATGCGGGACCTGTCCAAGGCAGCAGACGTCCAAGCGGCGGCCGCCAGGCACGACCTGCCGTTGCACCTGGCCCAGCTGGACGTCACCGACGACGCCTCGGTCAAGCGGGCGGTGGCCCAGATCCTCACGGCCAGCGGGCGCATCGACGTCGTCGTCAACAACGCTGGGGTGGGCCGGTCCGGCGCGGTGGAGGTGTTGCCCGACGCGATGCTACGGGAGACGTTCGAGACGAACCTGTTCGGTCCCATCCGCGTGATCCGCGCGGTGCTGCCGGGGATGCGGCAGCGGCGGTCGGGGTGCATCGTCAACGTCTCCTCGCTCGCCGGGCGGCTGTGGGGCAAGCCGGTCACGTCGGCCTACGACGCCAGCAAGCACGCGCTCGGCGCCGTCAGCGACGGATTGGCCTTGGAGGTCGAGCGCTTTGGGATCCGGGTTCGGGTGATCGAGCCGGGCTTCTTCGCCACCCGGATGCTGCACAACAGCGCCCACGTGGGCGGCGCGGGCTCACCGTACGAGCGGGTCGAGGACGCGGTCTTGGGCTTCTTCGAGCGCAGGGTGGCCAGCGCCCCCGACGCGCAGCCGGTGGCCGATGCCATCGTCGCCGCAGCGCACGCCCCCGACCCATGGCCTATACACCTTCTGGTCGGACGGGACGCCGAGGCGCTGGTGGCCGACTGCCGCTCGATGAGCGAACAGGACTGGGCCGCCAGGGCCAGAGCATCACTGGGCCTTTGAGCGTGCCATCCGTGACGGAGGCCGAGCGCGGCGCAGTAGGCGCGTAGGGTTCAGAAGCCCGGCCGGATGGGCTGAGCAGCAAGGACCGGGTCAAGGATAATCCGCCGATAGCCCTGTCCTTCCTCTACCTCATGACGCGCCGACCCCTCGGCATGCTGCTCGAAAGCGTGCGAAGCGAGCACGCCAAGGACGTCGAGATCGCGGTGCTCCGCCACCAACTCAAGGTGCTGCGCCGCCAGGTCAAGCGACCCGAGTTCCGCCCCGCCGACCGTGCGGTCCTCGCGGTGCTGAGCCGAGCGGACCCGGATCCGGCGCATGGAGCCCGGGTCCGCCCAACGATTGGCTGGCTATGGGGTCGACGAGGCCTGTGCCGCGGCGACCGCGGCGTTGTAGTCGGCCTGGGTGAGGAACCCGGCTGCCAGGGCACTGTTCGCCGCTGCCGTGAACTTGGAGACGTAGGCGGCGTGGGTCGGGTACAGGGACTTCAGTGTGGAGGTGCTGAAGGGGGTGTAGTAGCCCTCCAGCAGGCACAGGCCCTCGGCGCGCAGGGTCGTGTTCGTGATCTCCCCGGTCTGCAGCGTGGTGAAGATGCTCTCGAGCAGGCTCAGCAGCTGGGCCGGGCTCAGGCTCTCCTGGCTGGGCACGTAGAAGTTGATCGCCGTGTAGGTCTCGGTCGGCGCCTGGATCTCCGGCAGCCGGATGCCGCCCAGGGCGTTCCCGTACCGGTCATGCTCGACCAGGTTGAACAGTGGCGTCGTGGAGATCCGGCTCCCGTGCGGCGCGGGCACGCCGGAGACCAGCCACTTGTTCATGTCGTTCAGGGCCGCGTCCTCGAGCTCGAAGACACCCATGTTGTCGGGCAGGGTCGCCCCGTTGGCCGGAACGCCGAACACGCACGTCGGCGCGGCCAGCGAGGGCACCTCACGCGCGATCGTGGCACCCTCGTAGAGCCCCTCGTGCAGGTCGATGTGCGAGGCCCCGGGCAGCTCCCACGTCCGCAGGTAGGTGTTGTCGGGCTGGCGGGAGAACGCGGCTCCGAGTTCGGTGATGTCGCCCTCGGTGTTGAGCTGGATGAACGGCGTGGTGTTGTCGGTGCGGATGAGCGCCGGGATCGGCGAGGCCCGGACCAGGCCGCTGCCGATCGGCGCCGCGAGCACCGCCCGGCCGACCGCGATGAAACCGTCGAACGCGTGGCTAATCGGCTGGATCGCGTTGACGCAGGTGTCCACCCGGAACGCCGACTGCGAGTCGCCCATGCCGATCACCCTCGCCGGGTGCAAGCCACCCAGCATCGACCCGATGTCGGCCCGGGCCGCCCCGGCCGCCTGGCTGTAGATGTCGTAGGACTGGCCGTCGTTGGTGTCGCCGAGCGCGGCGTAGCGTTGCGAGTCCCATTGCTTCAGCTCGTTCATGCCCGCGGTCTGCGCGGTCACGCCGACGTAGGCATACCCGTCGCTGAGCACCTGGTTGTAGATCTCCGACCACACCGGGTCCTGGTCGCCGCCGGTGGTGTCATTGAGCCACTCGACCACGACGGTTCCGTTGAACTTCAGCGGGTTCGTCGGGTAGCGCACCAGCAGGCGCGTCGTGTACGGGAGGTTGCTCTGGGACACGGCCACGCCCCACCGGCCGTCAGAGCCCCAGAACCCGTTCTCCCGGTAGATGTTGGCCGTGCCCGACAGCTTGAACTCGCGCTCCACGTACCCGTAGGAGGCGAGGTCGATCGTCGGGGCGCCGGCGAAGCTGGGGGTCGTTGGGACCGCGTCGTAGGGGTAGCCGTGGCTGCCGCTGCTTGCTGGGATCTCGCTGACCGTGGGCGTGGTTGCCGCGGCCGCCGGCGGCGGGCCCCCCAGCGCGGATGGGCCGAGGGCTAACATCGACGCGACCAATGTTCCCGAGAGTGCGCGGCCAAGGATGGTGATGGATTTCAGACTCCGGTGCGTCATGTCTCCTCCGTGGCGCTGCGGCGGCCGGCGGAAATTTGTAGCACCCCGTAACCTGTTTACGCCGGCGAACTGTAGCACTGCCAGACCAGTTTGCCTAGAGTCGTCCGTGAAGGTGGTTGAGCTGCGCTTTTGTGGCGATTGGCAAGTCGGTGGGTGTCCTGCCTGGGCGTGGCTTCATGCCCTGGCTGCCCGTGGTGGCCGGTCCTGAACGGTCGTGCGGGCGGTGGTGAGCGGCCGATGACTTCGCGTGCGGAACGCCCCCGCCGGTACCGAGGCATCACGCCCGCGGAGCGCCAGGCTGAGCGGCGCGAGCGGCTGATGGAGGCCGGGCTGGAACTGTTCGGGACCGTCGGCTACGCTCGCACCTCGGTCCGTTCGGTGAGCGCGGCCGCCTCGCTCAACTCGCGCTATTTCTACGAGTCGTTCACCAGCCGCGAGGACCTGCTGTACTCGGTCTACCAGCGGATCGTCACCGACATCTTCACCCGCGCCGCTGAGGCGGTTGCGCGGGAGAGCACCCTCGAGGGCCAGGCACGGGCTGGGCTGCGCGCTGGATGGGTTGCGGTTACTGAGGACCGGCGCAAGGCGCGCATCGTGGCGATCGAGGTCGTGGGTGTCAGCGAGCGGTTGGAACGGTTGCGCCGCGAGGCCAGGCATGCGCTCGCGCAGCTCACTGCCGACGAGGCGCGGAAGCTAGCCGGTGGGCTCCCGTTGCGGCTCAACCCGGTGATCGTCACCCGCTTTCTTATGGGGGGTGTCGTGGAGCTCCTGGCCGACTGGATCAACGGCGACCTGGACGCTTCCACCGACGAGGTGGTCGACCATTTCACCGCCCTGTTCACCGCGTCCGCCTACGTGGCGGAGGTTCCCCCCGCTCGCCCTCGTTCCGAACGCTGAAGTTGGAGGGCGTCTGAGAAGGTCATTTGCACACCCTACGGGGGTCGGGCGTGTGCCAACCAACTCATGTTCTCCCTGGTCAGCGCCTCATGCGCCCACTCGCTCGCGAAGTGGCTCAGCGGCGAGTCGTCGAAGACGAGCGCCATCACGGGAGCGGGTCGAACTCTCGCTGGTATGCCTCGATCGGTGGGACGTCGAGCTGGCCGAGGCCTCCACCAGGAACCACTCGATGGGCCGGTCCAGCCGGGTGGCGACGCTGGCGAGCTCCACGGCGGAGATCCTGCGGGTGCCCGTAGGTGCGGAAATTGTGACACGGCCTGTGAGCTGCAGGTTCGAAGGGCGGCTCGGGTATCGTCGCCCGTCTCTCAACGCCGCTGCGGAGGCAATCCTGCGTGCTGCCGAGACTCGCCTACCTGACCCTGTGCCGCGCTGTGCAGCTCCTCGCCCTGCTCGCCCGCGGCGAGGCCGCCAAGGAGCTGGAGATCCTGGTGCTGCGCCACCAGCTCGCTGTGCTGCGCCGCCAGGTCCCACGACCGAGGCTGGAGCCGCCGGATCCGGCGGCCGGCCTCGGCGTCATCGGGGAGGAGCACCGAGCCCGGGTGCGCCGACGCGACCTGCTCGGCGGGCTGCTCCACGAGTACAGGCGAGCTGCATGAACGCATTTGCTACTCCACGGGTGCACCGGTCCAGCGCGACGACGAACTTCGAGGTCCAATCACCACCGTGCGACCCGTGAGTGCTCGCTACAGTCAACAAGCAGGGGATCACTTGTGTCATCTCACCACTTCGAATCGAAAGTGGGTCGCTCCCGGAGTGTCGATCGTGCTCGTCCTCTTCAGTTCGATCCGTCGGCGGCCGAGAGCCTCGAAGAGTCGGGTGCCGTCGCCGAACAGGACGGGGATGAGATGGATCTGCATCTCGTCCAGTAGTCCCGCCTTCAGATACTTCTCGATGATGTTCGCTCCGCCCCAGATGCCGACGTCCTTGTCGCCGGCGGCGGCACGGGCCAGTTCGAGTGCGGCCTCGATCCCTTCCGTGACGAAGGTGTAGGTCGTGCCGCCCTGCATGGGCAGAGGCTCTCGGGCTTCGTGCGTCACGATGAACACCGGCATCCCGAAGGGAGGAGGATCGCCCCAGGGCTCGAACCCGACGTCGAACATCCGCTTCCCGATCAGGACCGCCCCGGTCGAGGCATACATCTCGTCCACGATCGCGTCATCGGTCTCGGTCTTCTCGTCGAACTTCCAATCGTGGAGCCGGTCCCCATCGTCCCCCATCCCGTTCCCGACGCGCACGTTCGGTCCCGTGATGAACCCGTCGAGCGACATCGACATCTCGCACGTGACCTTGCCCATCACACCCTCCTCAGCAGATCGTCCCTGAACGGTTAGACGATGGCCCCTTCTCCGAACTCATCGTTCGGCAGGTCGCGGGCTAGGCAGCGAGAGCATGGATATGGCATAGACCATCCGGACTCGACCATCATCGCGTGCAGGCCGGTTCCTCGTCTCACGCATCCCTCTCATCTCCGCCCGCTCAAGTCGCGGACCGTGTCTGGATCCTGGCCACGAACCCGTCCAGGAACTCGTTCCAGCCGTCGATGTACCCTCGTTCGGTGTCGCCGGAGGGGAGCCCTCGTTGCGTGAGCGTGAGGAGCGTTCGGCCATCAAGCCATTGCAGGCTGATCTCCATCAGCGATTCGACGCACGATCCATCCGGCCACTCGGTGGTCGACGCGTAGACGAGACGGTGTGGCCTCTCCACGGTGTGGAAGACGTTCCGCTCGACATAGGGCGCAGAGGCCGGGCCAAACCGGATGATCCACTCGCCTCCAACACGGAGATCGCACTTGGACTCCACGACCCAATCGAGCTCCCCGGCCCTGAGTGCCCGTTGCGCATCGGGATCCGTGTACGCGTCGAACACGACGTCCGGGGGCGCCTCGAACCACCGCTGGAGGCGGACGTCGGGGCTCACCCGCGTCGTCCCGTGCGAGTCGAGATGTAGCGGTCGAGTCCGTCGAGCCGCCGTTCCCACATGCGAAACGTCTCGATCCATTGCCGAGCCTCGTCGAGGCGTTCTGGGCCGAGCGTGCACTCCCGGACCCTGCCCACCTTCTCCGTCGTCAGCAGTCGCGTCTCCTCGAGGATGCGCACGTGTTCCAGGACCGTGGGAAGGGCGATCCCGAACGGTCGTGCCAGCTCGCTGATCGACGCTGGGCCCGTGGAGACGAGCTGCAGGATGCCGCGGCGGGTCGGGTCGGCCAGCGCGCCGAACGTCCGGTCGAGCGACGCATACTTAGGCATGTGGCTAACCATATGCAACGACATCGAGCCGGTCAACTCGGAGTGTCGGAGGGACCGGAGCACAGGGGCCGCCTGGAGCAGTGCGGCGAAAGGAAGTGGCCAAGAAGGAGAGATCGTGGCGTCCGGGACGACTCCCCGTTGACTCCACGATTTCTCCCCGGTGCCCCGGCAGGACTCGAACCCGCGCACCCGCCGCCCGACGACCTTCTCGGGCACTGAACGAGGCCGGACCAAGATTTCCCTCCACCTTCCCTCCGCCCGACGGCGGGCCGCCCGGGACAGGGCGGGACGGGCGGGGACGCCCAGTGACGGCGGAAGCTAATGGTGTGCCGTTTGTGCACGTCGCGAGCGATGATCGCGTCCGGGTGGGGACGGGAGGGGACCCGCGGGGAGACGGCGGTGCGGTTTGAGCGTCCGCCTGCGCGAGCCCGCCTCCTCAGCCGGCCAGGGCCGCGCGCACGGCCACGAAGAGCGGTCCGGCGAACAGCACCTCGCCCTGCCCGCCGACCTCCGCCAGGAGCTGCGCGGCGGTGAAGTGGCGCTTGTAGACCACGTAGCGCGAGCCGTCGCGCAGCACCCGCTGCCGCCACCCGTCGGGCCGCACGCCCTGGTAGGCCGCGGCGTCGGCCACCACCAGCTCCGGCGCCAGGCGGCGTGCCTCCGCCAGGAACGCCACCCGCTCGACGCCGACCAGGTGGCCGTAGAAGAAGCTGGTGAACAGCCGCTCGAAGGCCAGGTCGGCGAAGGGAAGGGCAGGGGCGGCCGCGCGCACCAGCCGGGCGGCCGGGACCCTGCGCCGGGCGATGGCGAGCATCGGCTGGCTCTGGTCCACGGCGACCACCTGGCCGCGCAGGTGCTGGGTGAACAGCCCGGTCCCGCAGGCGACGTCGAGCACGCGAGCGGGCGGGAGCGCGGCCAGCACCGCACCGAGCGCGGCCACCTCGCGGGTGAACGCCGCGGCGGCCTCAGGGTCGGGCCGCTCGAACAGGCCCTGGTCGTACTCGTCCCCTCGCCGGTCGTAGTACTCCCTCACGATCACCCACGCCCCGTCCGCCTGCCGCGATCGTCTCCACCGCCTGGATGATTGGGCGCTGATCGCGATTCTGGTGACGTAGCCTCCAACCTCGTGCCATCAGACGAAGGAGCCCGCGCTGGCGTGGCATGCTGCCCTGGGGCCACGATCACGTGGCGGGTGGGTCGGCCGGCTGCTGCGCGGCGTCGCGGTCGGCGACGAGTGCCCCGGACCGCAGCAGGCTGAGGGTGTAGGCGGCGGCCACCATCAGCAGCCCGGCGCCGATGACGGCGAAGCCGCCGCGGGCGCCCAGCCGGGCGGTGACGACCGCGCCGGTTCCCAGGCCGAGCGCCTTGCCGGCCTGGGCGGCGGCGAAGCGGGCGGCCATCACCGTGCCATGCACCCGCTGCTGGCTGGCTTCGAGCAGCGCGGTCTGGTTGGTCACCGAGTACACCGCGTTGCCGACGCCGCTGAGCGCGATCGCCACCGCGGCCACGGCGGTCGTCGGGCTGAGCGCCACGGCGAGGACGGCGGTGCCGAACAGCAGGATCGAGCCGGCCAGCGCCGGCCGGCGCCGCCGGGCGGTCACCTGGCCGGCGACAGCGCTGCCGACGAACAGCCCGGCGATCAGGCCGACCTCGAGCGCGGTGTACAGGCTGGGCCCGTGCCGTGGGGACAGGGCGTAGGCCAGCGGCAGCAGCGAGGGGTTGAGCATGCCGACGAAGAACACCACCGCGCCGGCGACCAGCAGCAGCGGCCGGGCGGCGCGGATGGCCCAGGCGCGCGCGAAGCCGCCGCGGAGCCTTGTGGCGCGCACGCCGCCGCCAAGGTGGCCGAGGGTGGCGACCAGCAGCGCCGCGGCGGCGAAGGTGGCGGCGTCGACCAGGTACAGCCAGCGCGGGTCGGCCAGGTGGGCCAGCGCGGCGCCGGCGGCGGCGAAGCCGAGTGCCTGGCCGAGGGTCATGGCGCCCAGCAGGACGGCGTTGGCCTGGCCGACCTCGCCGCCGGCGACCAGGCGGGGGACCGCGGCCTGCCTGGCGGGGGTGACCAGCGCCTCGATGAGGCCCAGTAGGTACAGCGCCGGGTACAGGCCAAGGACCGAGGCGCGCGTCAGCAGTGGCAGGGAGGCGACCAGGCCGCAGCGGGCCAGCTCCAGGCGCACGACCAGGCGGCGGCGGTCGGCGTGGTCGGCCAGGGCGGCGAGGGGCAGGCCGACGGTGAGCACCGCGAGCATCTGGGCGGCGTAGGCGCCGGCGATCGACAGCGGCGAGCGGGTGGCGGCGTACAGCAGCACCAGCGAGACGGTGAGGCTGAGCGGGTCGCCGGCCGAGGAGACCAGCACCGCCACCGCGAGTCGGCCGAGGCGCCGGTTGCGGCGCAGCAGCGCCAGCGCCCGCAGGCCGGCGGCGGTGTCAGCCACGGCGTGCTCCTTGTGCTTGGCGAGCGCTCGGTTGACCCCACCGAACGTGGAAGGCGTCCTCGCCGCACCTCCTGCCGCTCGAACTACCAGCGCGGCCGCTGAAGGCCTCCGGCACAGGTGCGGTTTCCGTACGGTCGGGGCGCGGTGGTCACCCACTGTCACCATCGACGCCGATCCCGATCGGTTTGGCGCAGGATGCGACCCAGGAGCCCGCCGCCCTTCTTGCACCGGTGGACGCCGGCGACCTCGGGCCCCTGGCTCGGGTCACGGCCTGGCGGCGGCTCCACGACCAGCGGCCTGGCTGTCGCCCTGGGCCTGGCGGACGGCACGCCGTCCCCGGCCGACGGCGAGGAGCGTGCCGAGAAGCTCGTGGACCGGGTCGACGACCAGCCCGTAGCCATGCCCAGTCGTCAGGCAGGCGACGTACACGACGGTGCCCAGCCCGACGATGGTGACGGCGGCCAGGCCGACGACCGCGAGCAGCGTCAGCAACGCGCGCATGGCGTGCCGCCGCTGGTCTCGAAGCTACGACAGGTCATGCGTTCGATCCTTCCATTGAGAACGTGCGAACCCGGCGGGGTGGCTTGCCGTTCACCGCCGCTGCCAGTCGGCCGAGGCGCCGGTTGCTGCGGAGGAGCGCCGGCGCTGGCAGGCTGGCGGCGGCCCTGACCTGCTCCTTGTGCTCTGCGAGCGCTCAGTCGACCCAGGCGCGCGTCTTCGGCGCCATCGCCGCACCTCCTTGGGCGTGCTGGAACTTGGGAACGGGAAGCCTTAGTCGATGTAGGAGCGCGCCTTCGGCGTCATCGCTGCACCTCCTGTCGCGTGAGGGACGGGACCTGCCAGGACGCCGGCGTGGCCGGGTCATGGCGGCGTAGGTGGCCCGGCGGGTGGCGCGTGGTGGGCGTCGGGGCCGTCCCAGGTGCCTGCGGCCTCGTCGGATGCCATGTCGAAAGGAAATGACGAACCCGCCGTCGCAGTTGTGACATTCGCAAGCCTCCAGCCGGCCAGCCTGGCGTGACGGTCCCCGGCGTCGCCCCGGGGCAAGCCCGACCAGCCTGGGGCGCTCAGCGACACGGTCGAGCTTGCGCCCGAACTCCCGCTCAGGCGCGGCAGGCGCGCACGTCGACCGTGCGCATGCCGGCCGTGCCGGCCGCCGCCAGCCCCTCCCGGCTGTCCTCGTAGGCCACGCAGGCGCTGGGGAGGACGCCAAGCCGCGCGGCCGCGAGCAGGAACAGGTCGGGGGCGGGCTTGCCCCGGTCGACCTCCTCGATGGTCACCAGCACGTCGAACAGCCGGGCCAGCCCGGTGGCCCGCAGGGTCGCCTCGACCAGGGCGCGCCGCCCGCCGGTAGCGACCGCCAGCGGCACCCGGCCCTGGTGGCGGCGGGCGACCGCGACGACCGCGGGGACCGCCCGAACCGACCCGACCCCGGCCAGGTAGCCCCGTTCGACGGCCGCCAGGACGGCGGGGAGGTCGAAGCGGTGGCCGAAGTCGGCCTGCAGGGCACGGAGCAGGTCGCGGTTGGAGCAGCCGGCGTGCTCGGCCAGCCAGGCCGCGTCCAGGGACACCCCGAGCGGCTGGAGCGCCCGCACCAGCGCCCGCCGGTAGGTGCCGAGGCTGTCGACCAGGGTGCCGTCCCAGTCGAAGATCAACGCCCCAAATGGCTTGGGCGGGTCGAGCAGTGTGGCCCGCGCGGGCCCCGCGGCCGTGGCGACGCACGGCTCGCTCGCCGAGGCTGCGGCCATGGTCGCCTGGTTCCTGCCTGCCGGCCGGGTGGTGTGGATTTTCCTGGTCAGTTGGCCTTCAGCGCGCCGCTGGGGGCCGTGATCGCCACCGGCCGGTCGTACCCGGAGAGCTCGACGTGGCCGCCCGGCAGCTCCAGCCGCAGCGGGTAGGGCTTGCCGGTCGTCGCCACGTCGCACAAGCCCGCGGTGGAGCGCAGCCGCACGGCCGGCTGGCCGGCGACCATCGTGGGGGCCTTGCTGTCAAACGCTCCTGGGGCGCGCAGCAGGCCGAGGAACGCGTCGGCGAAGCCGCCGATGGTGAGGTACCTGGCGAACGGCGTGACCTTGCCGGCCTTGGCCGACTCGAGCAGTACCCAGTGGTCGCCGAACGCCGCGGCGAGCGCGGCGCCGCCCTGCCGTGCCCAGAACCCGCGGCCGCGCAGGTAGACCGAGCCGCCGGTGGCGACCACCTCGACCCGGACCCCGCCCGGCTGGGTGAGCCACCCCCGGGCGCCGTTGCCGGTCAGGGTGAGCTCCAGCGGCCCCGTGCCCTCGGCGGCGGCGCCCAGGACCCTCGCGCGGACCGAGCGGGCCGAGCGGAAGGCGGCGGCGGCGGCGCGGGCGACCTGCTCCGGTGACCGCGCCGAGATGCCGCCAACGGTGGTGGCGGTGGCCGCCGGTGCGGCGGTGGTCGCCGGGGTGCCGCCCCTGGTGGGGCGCTGCTCGCCACAGCCGGCGGCGAGCAGCAGGGTGGTGGTCAACACGGCGGCGGCGAGGGTGTGGGCGGTCGCGGGCATGTCGGCTCCTGGAAGAAAGGCCGGAGGAGGTCGCCAGGCGGTCCTGCGCTCGCGCGTGCCGCCAGGAACAGGCGTCATCCGGCGCCAAGCCACGGGACTGTGCACCGCGGCCAATTTGGTCCGGCGGCCGGGGGGCGTCACGTCCCGTATTCGCAGGACAGGGAGGACGCAAGGCTTCCGGGACCGGCCCCGCCGGTCCGCGTACCGGCCTCACTTGGCCCGGGCGGTGCCGGCGCCCACGCCGCGCCAGTCGTGCCGGGCCACATCCCCGACGTCTTCAAGGCCTTCCCGCAGGCGGCGGCCGGGTTGCTCCCGGGCCAGCTCGGCCACGCCATGACCACGCTGGGGTTCGCGCTGGCGGCCGTCGCCCTGGCGCTCGGCGGCGCCGCCGGATGGTGGCGTGACAACGTCACCCCGCTGTTCGACAGCGGTTGGGTGCTGCCTGCGCTGCTGGTCCTGGCACTGCTCGCACCGGTGCTGCTGCCCGTGTTCCTCCTGGCCGAGCTGGCGTTCCTGATCCCCATGGCGGTGTGGGGGAGCCGCGCCCTGCTGCTCGCCGGCACGCTCAGCAGCCTGGCCCCAACATCGCCGACGCCGCCAACGCCTACGGGTACTCGCTGCAAGCCCTGAGCTACGACGCCGTCGGCGACCACGGCCGTGCCGGCGTCGCCTACGACAAGGCCGCCAACCTCTGGAGCAGGGTCAACGCCGCGGTCCCGTGCGAAGCCCTCGAGCTCGGCCTCAACCTCGCCACCGGCCACCTGCGGGACGCGGAGCGACCGGTGGCCGTGCGGCTTCGGGGGATGAAGGCGCTCGCCCTCGGCCAGTTCACCACCGCTCACCACGAAGCCGAGCTGCTGCTGCCGCGGGGCTCACCACCCGCGTCGTCGGCGTCCAGCGCACGCTCGCAACGCAAGCAGGTTTCCAGCCCGAGGAGATCTGGCTCCTGGACGAGGAGGTCGTCGGCGTCACGCCCGGCCAGTTGAGGTAGCGAGCAGCGGACGAGGTCCGTTAGCCAGTCAAGTGTCGGCAGGCGCACCGGGCACGATGCCGTGGCCGCTGGCGCGGGGGTCACGGGCGTACATCGCGTCCCACCAGCGGCGCCCACCGGCGACGAACTCCTCCACGCCCAGCACTTGGCCGGTCGCGGTCGTGACCTCCAGCGTGCCGAACCAGATCCGCGCCTCCAGGATCCGCTGACCGCCCTCCTGGAAGAGGTCCACCGTCTGCGTACCGTGCCCGGCAAGCCGCACGTCCACGCTCACCCGGTCGCGCCACCTGGCGAACGGCGCCGGCCCGCGGTTGAAGAACGCCCAGCCGTAGATGGGCAGCCGCCCGCACGCGGCGATCACCTCCGACAGCCGCGCAAGCCGAAGCGGCAGCACCCGGGCGTCCGGGTCATCCCAGCGGCCGTCCCGGTACGACACCGCGACCCGGCTGACCTCGCCCAGGCACAGGCGTCGCCGCCGGTCGGCTCCGGCCCCCGTGGTGGCAGGGTTAAGACCTCCAGCCACACCACCGCGGTCCCCGCCTGCGCGTCCACCTCGACCGCCAGCAGGTCGGCCTCGTTGAGCGCCACGCCAAGGTCCGCGGCCTGCGACGCGCTGAGCGGCTGCCGGTCGGTCATGGCCGCATCATCGCCGCCGACGCGAACGTGGAACCGGAAGGTGGCTCAATCGTGGTTCAGGTCCCGGTGGGATTGCTCCAGTTGGGGTTGAGGTGGCCGAGCTGGAGGGCTCTCCGGGTGAGGTCGGCCTTGTTACCGGGTCCGATCTTGCGGCGGATCCGCTTGATGTAGGTGTCGATGGTGTTCGGGCTGACGCCCATGCGCTGGGCGGCCTGGGCTTGGGTGAGGCCCTGGGCGATATGGTGCAGCGTCTCTATCTCCCGCGGGGAGAGGGCAAGTTGGGCCGTGGTCGGCTCGGGGGAATCCGCGGTGGCGCGGATCAGGTCGGCGAGCTGTGCGGGCAGGTACAGGCCACCGGCCATCACGGTCTGCACCGCCTCGAGGAAGGCGTCGCCACTGGCGGACCTGGTCACATAGCCGCTGGCTCCCGCGCTGATCGCCACGAGCGCGTCCTCAGGTCTGGCAGAGGCGGAGATGATCAGGACGGGCCGGCGGGCTGCAAGCGCAGCGATCGCCGCTGGGGCTAGCCGGCCATCCTCCAGGTCCAGGTCGAGGATCACGACGTCGAACTCGACCCCTGCCGCCTCCAGCTGGTCGAGGGAGCCGGCCGAGCAGACGACCTCGACCTGTCGACCCTGGCCAAGGATGAGCTGGAGGCCGTAGCGCGCGATGGGGTGGTCGTCGACGATCGCGATCCGCGTCTTGGGCGGCACGCTGTCCGCGCCACTCGGTTCAGCCGCCAACGATGGTCCAGGCGGTGACATCCCACCCATGCCTGTCGTCTCCTTGCGTGTCTCGACTCGTGGACGGCAGCGTCCCATCTCACGTTGACGTGAGGTCAACGCCTGCTGGGCCGGGGTCAGTCGTGGAGTCGATGTCACACGGTCGCTGGCGAGTTCGTCATCTCCTGCGACGCGGCACCCGATGACGAGTTGCGTCTCGTGGGACCGTGGACCAGCCTGCCGCCCGGAGAGGAGCGACCATGCCCGAGCGCGATCCTGTCGCGACGATCCGTGGCGAACTGCAGATCGGACAGGTCGCTCGCCAGACCGGCCACACCGCCGTCACGCTGCGCCACTGGGAGAAGACCGGCCTGCTCGACCCTCCTCCACGGCGCGGTGGCAAGCGCCGCTACCCCCCGTCGGTCCTGACCCGCATCGCGCTGATCGACCTTGCCCGCCATGCCGGCTTCAGCCTCGCGGAGATCTGCGAGCTGCTGACCGCACCTGATCCCGGCCTGCCAGCCGCGGACTGCTGGCGCGCGCTCGTCACCCGCAAACTGGCCGAGACCGACTCGCTGATGGCCTGCCTTCGCGATCGGCAGCGGCTCCTCGAGGACCTGCTCGCCTGCCATTGCCCGAGGTTAGAAGACTGCGCCATGCACATCAGCCATGCCGAGACAGCCAGAGGACTCAAGGGGCGTGCTGCTCGCCCCGACCGAGCCTCAGGCGGTCCGGAGGGCTACGCTCAAGAACTTCCAGCGGCTGCTTGCTGCTGATCCGAGATGGTGCCCGCTAGATGATTGCTTCCGATTGTTGGAAGTCCCGGCCGGCGAACCCCTTATCCGCCAGGATGAGCAGTCCTGGCCGCAGCCGGGTGCGCTCTCATCCTTTCGGATGATGACTGGGTCTGGAACCGGCCTTTCGGTTGATGGCGGGAACCCTCGCGGACCCTAGGGTGCTCGTTGCTTCCACACCGCCCTCTATCGCGTGCGCCCGGTCGCGGGTCACGCGGGAACCGGAGGCATGTATGCGTCTGTTGCATCTCCACGCCGGAGCTGGCCGCTCGCCACGGCCGTTTGCTGTGGTGCCGGCACTGCTTGCCGTTGTCGGGCTGCTTGGCTGGCAGCTTGCGGTGGCTGCACCGGCTCAGGCCAGTGCGGGCGACCTGGACCCGGGTTTTGGTCGGGGTGGTCGGGTGGTGACTGACTTCGCTCGTGGGGCGGAGGAGGCGTTTGCGGTAGCCGTGCAGGCCGACGGCAAGTTGGTGGCCGCGGGCCGCACCGGCGAGGGCGGCGGTTCGGCGCTGGGCGACTGGGCGCTGGCCCGCTACCGCACCGACGGCAAGCTGGACCACGGCTTCGGCAAGAGCGGCAAGGTGAAGCTGGACTTCAGCGGCGCCGGCGGGGACGACCAGGTCAACGCCCTGGCGGTGCAGGCCGACGGCCGGCTGCTGGCCGCCGGGTTCGCACCCAACGGCTGGGCGCTGGCGCGCTTCCGCACCGACGGCACGCTCGACCCCAGCTTCGGCGTGGGAGGCAAGGTCGCCAGCCCCTTCAGCGGCCAGATCCGCGCGCTGGCCCTGACACCCGACGGCCAGATCGTGGCCGCCGGGTTCATCGGCTCGGACTTCGCGCTGGCCCGCTACAACGCCGACGGCACCCTCGACGCTGCCTTTGGCACCGGCGGAGTGGTCACCACCGGCTTTGGCGACCTGTTCGCCGAGGCGCACGCGGTGGCGATCCAGGCCGACGGCAAGATCGTGGCGGCGGGCCACACCGGCACGGTCGCCTTCGCGCTAGCCCGCTACAACCCCGACGGCACCCTGGACCCCGCCTTTGGGACGGGCGGGGTGGTCACCACCCCGTTCGCAGGGATGTTCGTGGAGGCCAATGGTCTGGTGGTGCGCTCCGACGGCCGGCTGGTGGCCGCCGGGGGCGTGCTGCGCAACGACCTCACCTCCGCGTTCGTGCTGGCCGGCTACCTGGCCGACGGCACCCTGGACCCCGCCTTCGGACAGGGTGGGACGCTGACCACCGACGTTGCCGGCAGCGGCAGCGCCAGCAGCCTGGCCCTGCAGGCAGACGGCAAGCTGGTGGCGGCGGGGTCGGCCGACCCCGGCAACGGCTCGGGCCTGGACTTCGCGCTGGCCCGCTACCTGCCCGACGGCACCCTGGATCTGGCCTTTGGGACCGGTGGCAAGCTGACGACCGATTTCGCCGGCAACGACCGCGCCAGAGCCCTGGCGGTGCAGGCCGACGGCAAGCTGGTGGCCGTCGGGACCCTCAACGTCACCTTCAGCGGCCAGGACTTCGCCCTGGCCCGCTACCTGGCAGGCTGACGGGCAAGCTGAGGAGCATCACGTGCGGAGGATCAGTCTTGTGGCGGTTGGGCTCGTGGGTCTGGTCGCAACCGCCTGCACCAACGGCCTGGAGAAGAAGCCGGCGGCCCAGGTGGAGCGCGAAGCCGTCGCGGCGCTCAAGAGCGCCAGGACCGTCCACGTGAAGGGGACGGCCAGCGGCAGCGACGGCCGACCGGTGCGGCTCGACCTGCGGATCAAGGGCAACTCCACCGACGGGACCATCGGCCTGCGAGGTGAGCAATTCGCCATCCTCACGATCGGCGCCGACACCTATATCAAGGCCGACCGGCGGGGCTGGCAGGTGCTTGGCGCGTCAGCGTTGCCACAGCGGTTTGCGGGCCGGTGGGTCAAGCTGCAGCCGGGGCAGGTGCGGGAGACCCCAGGGTTTTCCCTGGAGACCCTCGCCGCGCAGGTGACGGCCGGCGACAGCCCACTGCAGCCAAGGGTCGAGCAGGCGAAGCTCGACGACGCCAGGAGGAAGGTCGTGGTCGTCAGCAGGCAGGACGGCTCCAAGCTCTACGTGGCGGACACCCGCAAGCCGTACCCGCTGCGGATCGAGCGTAAGGGAGCCGACGCCGGGCGGATCGACTTCACCGAGTACGGCGCCTATGTCTACATCGCCGCGCCCAGCGAGCCCGTCGATCTCGAGAACGCCTGGCTGGAGGCGATCAGCGATCTGCATACTCAGCTCGACAATTTCGCCGGGCCAGGCGCCGTCAACCTCACACCGCAGCTCATGCGCGTGCTCGCGAAGACGCTGCGCCGCTGCGATCAGGAGCTGGCAGAGCTGGGTTCACCAGGCAAGCGCATGCAGCCCGCCTACGCACTGGCCAAACAGGCATGCGGAGAATACGACAAGGCCGCGCGATGCTTTGCCACCGCGGCGAGCCTCGGGATCACGTTCGAGGGCTCCGCCGGCGATCGAAGGCAGCGGCAGGCGATTGACTGCGGCTTTTCCGCTCCGAACAATGGCGGCGAGCTCATGGCCGACGCCGAGGCAAAGGGCTTCGAGATCGCCCACGCCGGCTGACGGTGACGCATGCGCGCCGCCGACCACCGGCGGCGCGCATGCGGATGCCACGAGCACGGAGAGCCGAGACTTGCGACGCTGGATGGTCATTCCCCGTCCGCCCCTGTGGGATGTGGTCCTCGCGGCGCTGCTGTCGCTGCCGGTGAGCGGCGATGCCATGCTGGAGGGGCGCCCCTCGACCCCGTTGGCGATCGCGGTCCCGGTCGCCCTGCTGCAGACGCTCCCGCTCGCATGGCGCCGCGTCCGGCCGCTGCTGGTGCTGGCCGTCACCGTGGCCGCCACGATCGCGCTCTTCGCCACCACGGGCAGGTACGAATGGGCCGGGGTTGTGGTGGCCCTCTACACGGTCGCCGGGCACCTCGAGCGGCCGGTGGCAGTGCGGGCGGGGCTGGCGGCGCTGCTGGCGCTGGCGGTCCCGATCGCGCTCAACAGCGACCTGCGGCCCGGGACGATCACCGAGAGCGTGCTCCTGCTCGTGCTGGTCTGGGTAATCGGCGCCTACCTCGGCGAGCTGCGCGCCAGGACCAGGCGCGCCCAACAGGAGCGGGAGGCCGAGGCGCGTCGCGCGGTCGCCGAGGAACAGGCGCGGATCGCCCGGGAGCTGCACGACGTGATCGCCCACAACGTCAGCGTCATGGTGGTGCAGGCCGCCGCGGGCGAGGACGTGTTCGATGTGCGCCCTGAGCGCGCCCGGGACGCACTGGCCGCCATCGAGAACGCCGGCCGCGAAGCCCTCACCGAGCTGCGCCACCTGCTCGCCGCCGGCACCGAGGGTGGGCAGGGGTTGCCGCTGGCGCCGCAGCCAGGGCTCGACCGGCTGGACTGGCTCATCGGCCAGGTTCGGGCGGCCGGACTGCCGGTCGACCTGCGGATCGAGGGGAAGTCGTTCCCGCTGCCCCCGGGCGTGGACCTGTCCGCCTACCGGATCGTGCAGGAGGCGCTGACCAATACCCTCAAGCACGCCAGCGCCTCCAGGGCGAGCGTGCTGATCCGCTACGGCTTCCGCAACCTCGAGCTGGAGATCCGCGACGACGGCCACAACCCGACCACGCCAGGCCCGATCACCCAGGGTGGTGGCGGGCGCGGGATCATCGGCATGCGCGAGCGGACCGCGATGTACGGCGGCAACGTGTGGGCGGCCCCCGCGCCCTTCGGCGGCTTCATCGTGAACGCGCGCTTCCCGGTCCAAGGGCCGGCCAGATGACCGCCAAGTTCAGGGTGTTGCTCTGCGACGACCAGGCGCTGGTGCGCAGCGGCTTCCGCATGATCCTTGAGGCCCGGCCGGACCTGGAGGTGGTCGGCGAGGCCGAGGACGGCCTGCAGGCGGTCACGCTCGGCCGCACGCTCACGCCCGACGTGATCCTGATGGACGTGCGCATGCCCAACCTCGACGGGGTCGGGGCGACCCGAGCGCTGGTCGCCGCCGGGTCACGCGCCCGGATCGTGATCCTGACCACCTACGACCTGGACGAGTACGTGCACGCGGCAATCCGCGCCGGAGCCAGCGGCTTCCTGCTGAAGGACGTGCGGCCGGCGCAGCTCGTTGAGGCGATCCGGGTGGTCGCCGTCGGCGACGCGCTGCTGGCTCCCTCGGTCACCCGCCGGCTCCTGGAACGGTTCGCCGCCACCCTGCCGCGGCCGGACAGCGGCCCGCCGCCCGCCCTGAAGGCGCTGACCGACCGTGAGCTGGAGGTCCTCAAGCTGGTCGCGAGCGGCTGCTCCAACAGCGAGCTGGCCGGCCGGCTGTTCCTCAGCGAGGCCACCGTCAAGACCCACGTCTCCAGCATCCTGCGCAAGCTCGGCCTGCGCGACCGGGTCCAAGCGGTGATCCTGGCCTACGACGCCGGCCTGGTCCACCCCCGGAACTGAGCCGTCGCTCGCTCGCCTTCTCGGGCACGGCCGTATCAGGGCTGGATGCTGAAGCTCCCCACTACGCGTGGGGAGACGACGTGGACCGAACGGGGGGAGCCATGCCAATTCGCGTCGTGACCAGGACTCCGTACCATCCGCCGATGCTCTTCATACTCTGGTTGGTCGTCCGCCTGCTTACCCGCGTGCTCGTCCTCCCAGGCGCTGACGAGGCGACCAAGGACCTGCAGATCCTGGTCTTGCAGCAGCAGCTCCGGGTGTTGCGCCGCACGGCCGGCCACCGCTCGACACCGAGGTGGTCACGCTGGTGCGGCGCATGGCGAGGGAGAACCCGCCTTGCGTTGGGTGTTCCCCTGCCTGGGGAGCAGCGTTCAACAGATGGCCGCGCTCACGCGGTCAGGCGTCGTGATGTGCTCGGCGGTCTCATCCACGAGTATCAGGCGGTCGCAGCGTGATGCATCAGGATTTCTGTGCCCCACAGGGCACCGCCGACCACGACCTTCGCATCGACCCGCCCACGCTGCTCACCTACCCGTTCAACCGCCGGCCCATCAGCGACCCGGCCGTTGCCCGCCTCGCCGGACTGTTCCTGCCGGCGTAGCCCTCCGTGTCAATCTCTCGAGAGACGCTTGCCTTGCTGGAAACTTGCCTTGCTGGAATAGGTGAGTGGAGGGCGAGAGAGGACCACCAGAGCCGATGACCACGATGACCGCCGCGCAGCTGCGGGCGCAGACTGGCGGCATGGAGCCTGACCCCGAGGTGCCGGAGCGGCATCGTCGACGCAGCCCTCCCTGGCACGCTGCGACTCATGAACGAGGCGTTGTTGGACAGCATCGGGTCTGAGCCGCGGGGCGGTGCTCCCCAAGATGGGCCGTCGACATACTGGATCGATCAAGCCCGTGGGGATTTCTTGGCCCGCATCGCTGACCAGAGCGACGAGCCGTTCGCGGAAGGAAACGTGACCTACCTGTCTGTTCGAGGCGGACGTGTCGAGGCCAGGTACGCGTTCGGCCCCGGAGATGACGACGCGTGCGATTCGATTGCAGCGGATGACTTCTTCGAACTCCTCGAGGCCTGGCGCGAGCGCGTGCTGATGGAGTCGCCAGAAGCGGCGCGACGGGTTCCACCCGAACCCCCTGCTCGCCCAATGCCGCCCAGGTAGGTGAGCCCGCGACATGGCAGTCGTGGCTGCTATTCCGTAAATCGAAACGGCCATTGAGAGCTCCGTAAATACCAGTGCGAGCGGGCTCCATGAGCCGCGGCCGTGACTGCGCCGGCCGCCGCTGTCCCGGAATTACGGGACAGGTGCAGCACGCCCCGGCCAGGCCGTGCTTGTCCCGAAAAGACGGGTCATGACGCCTACCCGAACCCCTGCCAGAGTGCGACAAGCACCGGCCCAGCACGGCGCCACGGCTCGCCGAACTCGCCTCACCCCGCGATTCGATGGCCTGACGACGCCTACTCGCCTGGGCCGGGCTCCGAATGGATGCGCGTGCAGCTACAGCTGACGCCTGGATCACGTGGTGACGGGAAGGGTGGCATGACCAGGTTCTGGGTGTGGTTGATGCGGCGACCCCTCGCGGGGATCGTGGCCGCCGCGACCGCGTTCGCCGTCGTTGCGGCGCCGGCGGCGCCGGCGGCGCCGGCAGCGCGAACGGCTGCATCGGGCTCGACCAGGCCGAAGCCGCCACCGGCATCCACGCGCGCGTCCCGTGGGCCCGCCGAGGCGCAGGCGCTGGCGGCGGCGCGGCGGTTGGGCCGGCGGGTCGAGGTGGTGTCGCTTCGTTCGGACACGGGGCAGGTGTTCGCCAACCCGCGGGGCACGCTGACCCTGGTGGAGTCGGCGCAGCCGGTGCGGGTGCGCCGGGGTGGCCGCTGGCTGGCGGTGGACACGACGTTGCGTCGGCGGGCGGACGGCACGGTCGCGCCGGTCGCGACGGTGGCGGACCTGCTGCTGTCCGGCGGCGGGAACCGTCCGCTGGTCCGGCTCGCGCACCAGGGTCGGGAGCTGACGTTCGGGTGGCGGGGCGCGCTGCCCCGGCCGGTCCTGGCCGGTGACACCGCGACCTACCCTGGCGTACTGCCGGGGGTCGACCTCGAGGTCCGGGTCACGGCGGACGGCTTCTCCGATTTGCTCGTGGTCAAGACGCCCCAGGCGGCGAGGAACCCGGCGCTGTCGCGGATACGGCTGGCCTTGGCGGCGAAGGGGGTGACGGTCAGGGCGGCCGCTGGTGGCCTGCGCGCTGTGGACTCGGCTGGCGCCACGGTCTTCTCGGCCGGCGCGCCGTCGATGTGGGAGGCCACCGCGACGCAGACTACCGGCCGCCACGCCACGATGCGGCTCGACGTGGGCCGGGGAGAGGTCGCCGTCGTACCGGACCGGCGGCTGCTCACGGACCCGCGGACCCGGTACCCGGTCTTCATCGACCCGGCGGTGAGCGTGGGCCTGAACCGCTGGGGGAACGTGACGCTGAACGCTCCGGACCAGCGGATCGTGGACGACCCCTACCGGAGGGAGGGCGCGAAGGCCGGCAAGGCCTGCGACCCCGGCTGCTACCAGTACCGGTCGCTGTTCGCGTTCGGGCTGTCGCCGGTGCACGGCAGGCACGTGCTGAGGGCGACCTTCGCGGCGAGCCTGTACCACTCGTGGAGCTGCTCGGACACGCCGGTCGAGCTGTGGGTCACCGGTGGCATCAGCGACGCCACCACCTGGAACAACAGCACCGGCATCTGGTGGCAGAACCTGGACACCCGGTCGGGGCACGCGAATTACCCCACTTGCGGGCAGCTCCCCATGCGGATGGAGTTCGCCGGTGGCCTCGCCGGGTGGGTCCAGCAGGGCGCCAACCAGCGGTGGCCCGAGCTCACCCTCGGCTTGAAGGCCCCGAACGAGGGTGACGTGAACCAGTGGAAGCGGTTCTCCGTCGACGGGAGCCAGCCGGGGACCCAGGCCATGACCCTGTCGATCGAGTACAACTCCTACCCCGACACGCCGGACCAGATCACCGTTGACGGCCAGCCGTGCGCGACCGGGGAGAGCCGCCCGTACGTCATCACGACCACCCCCACGCTGGCCGCCCGCGCCAAGGACCCGGATGCCGGTCAGCAGCTCGGGGTCCAGTTCGTCGGGGGACGGCTGGGAAGCGCGGCAGCGTTCTGGACCTCCCAGGACTTCATCGCCAACGGCGCGTTCGCGGTGAAGAACGTTCCGGCAGGGATCCTGGCGGATGGGGCGACCTACTTCTTCCAGGCGCAGGCCGGCGACTACGTGGACGGCCAGATCCTGGACCACTCCGCGTTCTCCGCGCCGTGCGAGTTCACCGTGGACGCGACCCCACCCAACCCGGTGAAAGCGATCACCTCCACGGACTACCCCTTGGATCCCGGCGACGACCGGCCGCACGGTGTCGCCGGCCGCACCGGGCGGTTCACGCTCACCCCGCCAGACGTCCACCCCGAGGACGTTGCCTTCTACGTGGTCGCCCAGAATCCCTGCGGCACCCCTGACGACTGCGCGCTGCGGGTACCGGCGGGCGCCGACCACAGCGCGACCGTCGACATCACGCCCAAGGCCGGCCTCAACACGCTGAAGGTCTGGACCCAGGACCGCGCCGGGAACCTGGGCGGCGGCGGGAGCCCACCGAGGTACGACTTTCTCGTCCGCTCGGGCGCGACCACGGCGGGGGACCCGGCGGCGTCGTGGTCGATGAACGAGGGCACCGGCAAGACCGCGTCGGACGGCTCCGGGCACGGCAACGCCGCGACCCTGTCCGTCGGAGCGGGCTGGGCCAGCCCGGGGCACCTTGGCGTCGGCTCCGCGCTGAGCCTCGGCGCCGCCATCATCCAGCCTGGCGGTGGCGGCGGCCCGGGAACGGCGGCCACCGCCGGGCCGGTCGCCAGCCAGGATCCGGACACGGGCGCACCGACGACGGTGCGGACCGACCGCAGCTTCACCGTGGCGGCGTGGGTGCGGCTGAACAGCACCAACCTCTCGGCCGCCACCGCCGTCGCCCAGGACGGCAGCCGAGCCAGTGGGTTCTACCTGCAGTACATCGCGGGCCGCTGGTCGTTCTCCCAGGTCGGGGCAGACGCTGACAACCCGGTCGCGTACCGGGCGGTATCCGCCTCGGTCCCGCAGGCCGGCAGGTGGACGCACCTGGTCGGGGTGTACGACGCGTCGAGCTGGGATCGGGAGCTGCGCCTCTACGTCAACGGCGTGCCCGAGGGCAGCGCCAAGGTCGCCACGCCGTGGAACGCGACCGGGTCGCTGACGATCGGCCGGGCGAAGTACAACGGCGCTGCGGTCGACTACTGGCAGGGCACCGTCGACGACGTGCGTGTCTACGACCGGGTCCTGTCGCCCGGCGAGGCCGCCGACCTCGCCGACGCGACGGTGCTGACCGGCCGCTGGGACCTGGGCGACGGCACCGGGACCACGGCGGCGGACACCTCCGGGTTCACGCCGACGGGCGACGACGGGACCTTGCCAGCCGGGGCGTCGTGGGCGGACGTGAATGTGGACGACGCCCGACCCTCGGACGGTGGTCTCCCCGAGCTGCCGACGGTCGTGAACCTGGACGGTACCGGCGGGATCGTGACCAAACGGCCCGCGCTGGACACCAGCCAGAGCTTCAGCGTGACCACCTGGGTCCGGCTGACCCAGGCCACCTGGGCGGCGGCGGTGGCGCAGGACGGCTCCAGCGGCAGCGGGTTCTACCTGCTGTACGGGCAGAAGTGGAACCGGTGGGCCTTCCAGATGAACAACGTCGACGCTGACGACCCGCCGGTCGCCGTGGCGATGTCCACGTCGGTGCCGGAGCTCGGTAGGTGGACCCACCTGGCCGGGGTCTACGACGCCGACGCTCACGAGTTACGGCTGTACGTCAACGGCAAGAAGGAGGGCGCCGCCACGCTGGGCGCCACGGCGTGGAACGCCACCGGGCCGCTGACGATCGGCCAGGGCAAGTGGAACGGGAAGGTCGCCGACCGCTGGCCTGGCGACCTGGCCAGCGTGCGGACCTACGCCGGAGTCCTGTCGGACGCGCAGGTCAAGGGGCTGGCCGGCCTGTGAGCGACTGCTTCGGACAACCCTCTGGCGCTGCTCACTCTGGGAGGCTCTCAGTGGCTGGCTCCCCTTTCTCCGCGGTTGGGTCCGGTCGGTGCCGGCGTGACCGGCGATTGCTGGCGGCGCAGCGGGTGCCCGGCCTGCGGGCGGTGGCGGCCGGGCTGACGTTGGCCCTGACGGCGAGCGTGCTGGTCGCTCCTCCGGCCTGGGCGGCACGGGCGCGGCACCGCCCGCCGCCGGTGCAGCGGACGCCGTCGGTGCCCGGCAGGGTCGTGGCCGCGCGCAGGCCGGGCCCGGACCTGACGGCACAGCGGGCATTGCGCGGTCCCCGACCCGCCACGCGGTGGCCGGCGGCCGGCTCGGCGACCGTCGACCTTCCCGCACCGAGTGCTGCGGCCCCGGCCCAGGGCGCGTCCCCCGACGCCCGCCGGCCGGTGCGGGCGGGCGCCTTGCCGGTGTGGCTCGGCCCCTCGACCATGCCTGGCGGGCGCCCGCCCTCCCACCACGCGGCCGCGACGGCCAGCGGCGTCCACCGCGTGCGCGTGGAGCTCCTTGAACAGGCGCAGTCCCGCAGGGCGGGGCTGCGCGGGCTGCTGCTGCGGGTGACACGCGCGGACGGCGCCGCCGTGGCGGGACGGGCCAGCGTCTCGGTCGACTACTCGTCCTTCCGCGACGCCTACGGCGCCGACTGGGCGTCCCGGTTGCGACTGGCGACCGTGCCGGAGTGCGCGCTGTCCACGCCGCAGAAGGCGGCCTGCCAGCCCACGCCGGTGGCCTCCAGCAACGACGTGAAGGCCGGCCGGGTGACCGCCGACGTGACCGTGCCCGCCGCGGCCGGCGGGCAGCCCGGCGGCGCGCGGGCCGGTGCCACCGCCCAGGTCGCGACGGGCGGCGGGTCGGCGGGGCTGCTGGCGGCCACCGCCGGGCCGTCAGGGGCGGCGGGGGACTTCTCTGCGACGTCGCTGTCGCCGTCGGCAACCTGGCAGGCCGGCGGCTCGACCGGCGGCTTCACCTGGTCCTACCCGCTGCGCACGCCGCCGTCGTCGGGCGGGCCGGCACCCGAGCTCGCCCTGGCGTACTCGTCGGCGAGCGTGGACGGCCGCACCGCCGCCAGCAACAACCAGCCCTCCTGGGTCGGCGAGGGGTTCGAGCTGTGGCCCGGCTACGTCGAGCGGCGCTACAAGGCCTGCTCGGACGACCTGGGCGGCGGCGCCAACAACACCACCAAGACCGGCGACGAGTGCTGGGGCACCGACAACGCGGTGCTGTCGCTGGGTGGCACGGCGACCGAGCTGGTCCGCGACGGCGCCACCGGCGCCTGGCACCCCAGGGTCGACGACGGTTCCCGGATCGAGCACCTGACCGGTGGGGCCAACGGCGACGGCGACGGCGAGCACTGGCGGGTGACCACGGTCAACGGCACCCAGTACTGGTTCGGCCTGAACCGGCTGCCGGGCTGGACGGCCGGGCGGCCGGAGACCCGCTCGGCGTGGACGGTGCCGGTGTTCGGCAACAACCCAGGCGAGCCGTGCCACCAGGCCAGCTTCGACGCCTCCTGGTGCCAGCAGGCGTGGCGCTGGAACCTCGACTACGTGGTCGACCCGCACGGCAACTCGATGTCGTACTGGTACGCCCCGGAGACCAACAACTACGGCCGGAACCTCGACCCGGCCAAGGCGACGCCCTACACCCGGGGCGGCACGCTGGCCCACATCGACTACGGCACCCGCACCGACGCGGAGTTCGCCACCCCTCCTGCCAGGGTGGTGTTCGGGGTGGCGGACCGGTGCATCCCCGGGGCGGTGTGCGACCCGGCGCACCCGGCGAGCTGGCCAGACACCCCGTTGGACCAGGACTGCACCGCCGTGCCGTGCACCGACAAGCTGGCGCCGACGTTCTGGACGACCAAGCGGCTGGCCACGGTGACCACCCAGGTCTGGGACGGCTCGTCGGCGTACCGGAACGTGGACTCCTGGACGCTGGAGCACTCCTTCCCGCCGCCAGGCGACGGCACCCGAGCTGGGTTGTGGCTGGCTGGGATCACCCACACCGGGCTGGTGGGCGGCAGCACCGCGATGCCGAAGCTCACCTTCACCGGGATCCAGCTCAACAACCGGGTCGACGCCACCGGCGACCAGGCCCCACCGATGAACTGGTGGCGGGTGTCCGAGATCCGCACCGAGACCGGCGGGGTGGTCTCCGTCGGCTACTCCGCGCCGGACTGCGTGCCGGGCTCGCGGATGCCCGCCTCCCCGGACGCGAACACCCTGCGGTGCTTCCCGGTGTACTGGACCAAGCAGGGCGCCACCTCCCCGACGCTGGACTGGTTCCACAAGTACGTCGTGGCCAACGTGTCGGAGAACGACCTGAACGGCGGCGCGCCCAGGGTGATCACCACCTACCAGTACCTGGGCACCCCGGCGTGGCACTTCGACGACATCGACGGCCTGGTGCCCCTGTCGCGCAAGTCGTGGGCGCAGTGGCGCGGCTACGCCACGGTCAGGGTCCTCCACGGCGACCCGGGCGAGCAGACCAGGACCGAGACCTTGTACTTCCGCGGCATGGACGGCGACAAGCTGCCCTCGGGCACCCGGTCGGCGTCGGTCACCGACTCGGCGGGTGGCGCCTGGCCGGACAGCGACGCGCTGGCCGGGATGCCGCGCGAGCAGATCACCTACGACGGCGCGGACGTGGTCTCGGGCACGATCAGCGACCCGTACCTGTCCGACCCGACCGCCAAGCGCACCATCGACGGCACCACCGTGTACGCGCGGCACACAGCGGTCGCGGCGTCCCGCACGCGCACGGCGCTGGACGGCGGCCGGGGCTTCAGGTTCACCAGGACGGTCAACACCTTCGACGCCTACGGCATGGTCGCCACCACCAGCGACCTCGGCGACGAGGCCACCGCCGACGACAACCTCTGCTACCGCTACACCTACGCCCGCAACACCAGCGCGTGGCTGCTGTCGTACCAGTCGCGGGTGGAGAAGTACGCCCAGTCCTGCGAGAAGCAGCCAGCCTCGAGCGACGACGTGATCTCCGACGCGCGCACCTCCTTCGACGGGGCGGGCTGGGGCACCCCACCCAGCAAGGGGGACGTGACCCGGGTCGAGAGGCTGTCGGAGTGGAGCCCGTCCTCCGGCGCAAGCTACCTGACCGTCAGCCGCGCCGCCTACGACACCAACGGCCGGCTGACCGACAAGTGGGGCGTCGACGACCAGCACTCCACGATCGCCTACACCCCGGCCAGCGGCGGCCCGGTCACCAAGGTGACCAGCACCAACCCGCTGGGGCACACCGCGACCGCGGAGCTCGAGCCGGGATGGGGCGAGACCACGGCAACCGTCGACCCCAACGGCAGGCGGACCGACCTGGCGTTCGACCCGCTGGGCAGGCTCACCGGCGTGTGGCTGCCCGGCCGGACCAGGGGAGCCGACTCAGCCAACCTCGCCTACGCCTACCTGGTCCGCGCCGACGGGGCGACCGCCGTCACCAGCCAGCGGCTCAATCCCGCCGGCGGCTACGTCACCTCGTACACCCTCTACGACGGGCTGCTGCGGCCGCGGCAGACCCAGGCGCCCGCCGCCGGCTCGCCCGGTGGGCGGGTGCTGACCGACACCTTCTACGACACCGCCGGGCAGGTCGTGCGGACCTACGGGACCTACTACAACAGCGCCAGCCCCAGCAGCGACCTGTTCGCCCCGGTCAACGCCGCCCAGGTGCTGGACCAGACCGCCACCGCCTACGACGGCGCCGGCCGGGTCACCGCCTCGATCTTCCAGCCCGGCGGCCACGAGCGGTGGCGCACCACCACCGGCTATGGCGGCGACCGCGTCGACGTCACCCCGCCCGCCGGCGGCACCGCCACCTCCACCGTCACCGACGCCCGCGACCGCACCGTCGAGCTGCGCCAGTTCCACGCCGCCACGCCGACCGGCGCCTACGACAGGACCACCTACGCCTTCAACCGCAAGGGGCAGCTCGTCCGGGTGACCGACCCGGCCGGCAACCAGTGGCGCTACGGCTACGACCTGCGCGGCCGCCGCACCCGGGTCGACGACCCCGACCAGGGCACCACCACCTCCGAGTACGACGACACCGACCAGCTCACCTCGACCACCGACGCGCGCGGCCAGAAGCTCGCCTACACCTACGACGCGCTCGGCCGGAAGACGGCGGTCTACAAGGACGCCGTGGACCCGGCCAACCGGCTGGCCGGCTGGGTCTACGACACCCTCGCCAAGGGGCACCTGACGTCGTCGACCCGCTACCTGAACGGCGACGCCTACACCGTCGCCGTGCGCGGCTACACCAGCCGCTACGACCCGACCGGGGCGGTCATCACCATCCCCGCCGCCGAGCAGGGACTGGCCGGCACGTACACGTTCCAGACCAGCTACAAGCCCGACGGCAGCCCCGCCGCGACGATCTTCCCGGCCGCGGGCGGGCTGCCCGGCGAGACCGTCCAGTACGGCTACAACAGCCTTGGCCTGCCCAGCCTGGTCAAGTCCGCGCTCGGCAGCTACGTGAGCGCCCCTGACGACACCGGTTACAACCCCTTCGGCCAGCTGCTGCAGTACGCCCTGGCCACCTGCTCGGGCTGCCCGACGGTCTACCAGACCTACTCCTACCAGGCCGACACCCACCGGCTGGACGAGTTACGGGTCGACCGGGACGGCGTCAGCCCCTACCGGCTCGCGCAGGCCGACTACAGCTACGACCCTGCCGGCAACGTCACCAAGCTGGTCGACAGCCCCGGGGGACAGAGCGCCGACACGCAGTGCTTCGGCTACGACCACCTCCGCCGGCTGACCCAGGCGTGGACGCCCGCCTCCGGGGACTGCGGCAGCGACCCGACCGCCTCCGCGCTGGGTGGCCCGGCGCCGTACTGGCAGTCGTGGACCTACGACCTCACTGGGAACCGGCTCACCCAGACCGACCACGCCACCTCCGGCGGGGACGTCACCACCCGCTACGCCTACCCCGACGCCGGGCAGGCCCAGCCCCACACCCTGCTGTCGACCACCAGCACCGACAGCACCGGGACCCACACCAAGGCTTACGACTACGACGCGGCGGGCAACACCCTCGCCCGTCCCGGCGCCAACGGCACCCAGAAGCTCACCTGGGACCCCGAGGACCACCTGGCCACCCAGACCGACGGTCAGTCCACCCACTCGTTCGTCTACGACGCCGACGGCAACCGGCTCATCCGCCACGACGCGACCGGCGCCACCCTCTACCTGCCAGGCACCGAGCTGCGGCTGAACGCCGCCACCAGCCAGGTCACCGCCACCCGCTACTACAACTTCGCCGGCAACCCGGTGGCCGTGCGCACCCCCAGCGCGCTCACCTGGCTGCTCTCCGACCACCACGGCACCAGCGACGTCGCCGTGGTCGCCAGCAACCAGCAGGCCAGCCAGCGTCGCCAGACGCCGTTTGGCACGCCCCGCGGACCCCAGCCGACCTGGCCGACCGAGAAGGGCTTCGTCGGCGGCACCACCGACCCCGACGGGCTCACCCACCTCGGCGCCCGCGAGTACGACCCGTCCATCGGCCGGTTCGTCTCCGTCGACCCACAGATCGACCAGTCCGACCCGCAGCAGATGAACGGCTACGCCTACGCCAACAACACCCCGATCACCGCCAGCGACCCCGACGGCCGCGACTACCTGTTCGACCCCGGCAACTTCGACGTCACCAGCAGCGACGGCACCTCCAGCATCCCCACCGGCAGCGGCAACGCCGGCAACGCCGGAAACACCGGCAGCCAAGGTGCCCCGCCCAAGGGCAACGCCGGCGGGTCGGGACCCTGGTGGAACCAGGCATGGAACAAGGCCAACCAGGGCTTCAAGCACGCGGCCAACTGGGCGGAGCAGCACAAGGCCGAAATCGCCGGCGCCACCGTCGGCCTGGCCGTCGGCATCGGCTGCGGCGTGGCCATCGGCTGGACCGGCGTGGGCGCCATCGCCTGCGGCGCCCTGGCCGGCGCGGTCGCCTCCATGGTCACCTACGCCCTGGCCACTCCAGAGAAGGAGCGGTCGGTCGGCGGTCTGCTCACCGCCGGGCTGGTCGGCGCGGTCACCGGCGCCGCCGGCGGCGTCATCGGCCGCGCCGCCGCCCCGGTCGTAGGAGCCGCCGCCCGCTACGCCGGCGCCAGAATGGCCAGCACCGCCGCCAGGGTCGCCGTGCCCAAGCTCACCGGTGGCGCCGCCAAGGCGGGTGAGGCGGCCAAGGCTATCGGCGCGTTCTGCAGCTTCAGCGGCGGAACCCGCGTGCTCATGGCCGACGGGACCAGCAAGCCGATCGCCAAGGTCAAGGTCGGCGATCGGGTCCTGGCCGCTGATCCTAGGACTGGCACGCGGCAAGCCAAGCGGGTCACCCACATCTGGGTCCACCGCGACACGGTCGAAGACCTCGCCGTCGCGGGTGGCAGGACGGTGACCACAACCAAGAACCACCCGTTCTGGGACCAGACCGCCAACAAGTGGGAGCCTGCAGGCACCCTCAGGAGCGGTGACGTCCTGGTTACTGCGGCCGGGGCGGCGCTGACGGTGGCCGGGCTGCGGGCGGCCACGGCACGGACCGCCACCGCCTACAACCTCACCGTCGCCGACCTCCACACCTACCACGTCCTCGTCGGCGACCAGCCTGTGCTGGTCCACAATACCTGTGGAGTCGAGCTTGGCGACGCCAAGGTGGGGGAGGTGGTCTACCGAGTCTGGGGTCGGGACACGGCATCAGGCGTGGGCTCGAAGCCGTGGGGTTCGTACTGGTCACGGGTCGACCCTCGGACGGTGGCCAACTATCGGGACAGCGCCGGGCTACCAGACAAGAATGCCGGCCGGTTCCTTAGCATTGGGCGCCTGCGGGGCGTGAAGGGCGTCGAGCGCACCCCGGGTGGCGCCGCTCCACTCGGCAACAATGCGGGAGGTATTGACGAGTTGCTGGTTCCCTATCCCACACTACAAGTCAGGCTGGAGCAGGTGATCGGCCTCAACCCGCCTTTGTGAGTTGGTGCTCCGTGGCCACGACCCTCTACCTCATCGACGATGACGATCCACGAGAGTTCAAACCCCGGCTAGCGACGATCGTCCGCGACGATGTTCGGGTCGAAGCGCAGCGGGGTGTGGTCGTCACGATCAACCCGCCGATCGAGCATGCCGCCGGCGGGCCACTGGGGGCCGCGATCCTCGTGCCTCGGCACAAGGACGTTTCCATTGACGACATCCGAGCTGGCGCGCGCGAGAAACCGGCGAGCGTGTTCGTATGCCGCTTCGAAGGCGATCTTGGTGAGCTGCCGCAGCAGCTCACCAAGACGGAGGTGCGCATCGCGCTCTGGGGGCTCGTCAGTGGCTCACTGGACTTCGGTGGCCGACTCTGACCACCTGCTGGTCGAAGTAGGCGAATCGTTCGGCCCACCACTCGGCCGGGAACATCACCCTGTCCTCCACGGTGTGGTGTTGGTGTCTTCCCGCTACGGGACGGCGCCGGGTGCGCTCGCTAGGCGATACGTCCAGGCCGATGCACAAGCTGCACTAGATGGCGGGCCTGTAGTCCAGCCGATAAAGTCCAGCGGGTTGGGCGTGCCCACGGTGCCGCCGGCGTCGACGACCGCGCCGGCGAGCAGGCGCTCCTGGCGGCCGTCGGACTCGACGACCAGCTCGAAGGGGGCCTGCTGGCGGCCGGCGTCGGTCACCTTGTCGCGCCGGTGGCGGGTGACGGCCAGGACCCGGGTGCCGAGCCGCAGCCGTGGGGCGAGCTGCGGGGTGGCGGCCAGTGGCAGCAGGTAGCGTTCGCGCAGCTGTGCGCCGGTGGGGTAGGCGCCGGGGTCGGGCGCGACCCATCCCGTACGGGCGAGCAGCCGGGTGGCGGCGGCGTCGAGGTTGTGCCGCCAGGGGGAGAACACCCGCACGTGCGCCCAGCCCTTCACGCCCGCACCGACCTCGCCGGCCTCCAGGACCAGCGGGTCGAGGCCGCGCTCGAGCAGGTGGGCGGCGGCGGCCAGGCCGACCGGGCCGGCAACCACCACCGCCACCGGCAAGCGTGCCGGGTCACGGTTGCCGTCACCGCCACGAGCGAGATCGTCGTGGTCGAATCCGAGGGCAAGGTCGGCCATCGTGGGCTCCCGAGCGTTGTGGGGTTCCGCGCTTGGTGGAGGTCGGCGTGGTGGCAGACGCTCGATCGGTGAGCTGCCAGGCGGTCGCCAGCAGCAGGCGTGCCGCGGCGAGCAGCGCGGCGTCTTCAACCCGGTCGGCGGTGTCGGCGGGGCTGTGGTAGCCGGCCGTGCCGAAGCCGAGCCCCACGGAGGGGCCGCAGGTGGCGTAGCGGTGGTTGTCGGAGGCGACCGGCGCGCCCGCAAGCGCGATGCCCAGCCAGCGGCCCGCCTGGTCCAGTGCATCGACGAGCCGTCCCGCGGTGCTGCTCGCCTCGACGGCGGCGACTTCGTGGCGGCGGCCGGCCATGTCGAGGTTGATGGTCAACGGCTGGATGCCCTGGTGCTCCAGCGCGGCGGCGTGGGCGGCCGAGCCGAGCGCGCCGACCTCCTCGGCGTCGCACAACGCGACCACGAGCGGCCGGGCCCGGGCCGGCGGCCCGGCCACGTCCCGGGCGAGATCCTGGGACAGCAGCCGCGCAGCCTCCAGCACGACCGCGACGCCGCTGGCGTTGTCGCCCGCGCCCGGCAGCCGAGTGCCGGGGTCGTCGCCGACCCCGTCGTAGTGGGCGCTGAGCAGCAGCGGCGCCGGTGCGGGCGTCGGGCCGGTCGGTTGGCTGGCCAGCCGACCGAGCACGTTGGCGCCGGCTGCCGTGCCGCGCCTGAGGGGAACCGTGGCGCTGACCAGTCGCCCGTCGAGGGCGGGGAGCAGCTCTCCACGCAACGTCAGGGCCGGCAGTGGCAGGGGCGGGCCGCCCAGCAGCCGCTTGGGCAGAAAGCCGTCGGCGTCGGGCTGTTGGGCGAACAGCAGCCCGGCCGCGCCGCCGGCGGCCAACCCGGCGGCGACGGTGTCCAGGTCCAGCCTCCTGGCAAGCCCTTCAGCGCGATGGTCGTCGACGATGGCCCAGCCCGGAGCGCGCCGGCCGCCGGCGGGGTACACGTCCTGCAGGCGGCCGGCGCGGGCCGTTCGTGGCACGGTGAGCGGGGCGGAGCGGGGGTGCTCGGCTCACGCTGTCGACCGGTCGGGTCGACCTCAACGGGGTGGTCTGGGCGCTCAGCACCGTAGCGACTGTATTGATAGTTGTCAATATTGAAATCCGCTAATACCATGCCGCCATGAGGAAGCCAACCGACCCGGACGTGCGCCTGCTCCACGCGCTCGCCGACCCCGCCCGGCTGGCGATCGTCCGCCAGCTCCGAAGCAGCGCCGACGGCGAGGTCTGCGCCTGCGACTTCACCGGCTGCTGCGGCGGGCTGGCCCAGCCGACCGTCTCCCACCACCTCAAGGTGCTCCGCCAGGCCGGCCTGGTCCGCGGCGAGCGGCGCGGCTCGTGGGTGTGGTACTCGCTGGAGCCCGACGGGCTCAGCCGCCTGTCCGCCCTGCTCGGCGAACTCGTCCGTCCTGACCAGGCGCACTCGCCTTCACCGGCGTGCGCCTGCAAGCCGGCCGACCCCGCCCCGGCGGCAGCGCCGGCATAGGCCGGCTGCCCACCGCCCGGGATCGCATCGACGGCACCACCGCTCCGGGACGTTCCGCCTCCAGCGGCAGCCTGCCCGTGGCCGACCCCCTCCCGCCGCCCGTGCACGATCGGAGCCGTCCTGTCACCCAAACACGTGGCTTGTTCGGTCACGCGCCCGCCACCACAATGCCGCCGCTCGGTTACGTCCGGTCACTCCAACAAGCCAAGGGCAGCTATGCGACGGGTCGTCGGGGTCATCGCGATCACCCCGACGCCGCATATGCCGCCAAAGGGGGTGCGGGCATGCAGGGGCCTCCAACGCGCCAGATGATCGGGCTCAGCCTCGTCGCCGTCGTGTTCCTGACTGGCGGGTGCAGGCCTGCATCCCACGGCCAGCAGCGCAGGTTCTCCGACGCCGGCCTGGCCCGCCGCGCCGACGCGACCTGCGCCCGCGGAAAGGCCGGCACCGCCCGCCTGGCCCCAGCACCGCCCTCGGCCTCGTTCGAGGAGCGAGCGCAGCGAGTGGAGCAGCTCACCGATGCTCTCGACCGGGTCGTGGGAGCGCTTCGCGCGCTCGTGCCCGCCGGCCAGGACGCCGCCTTCGATCACTATGTGACGACCTGGCAGCAGTTCAACGTCGTCGGTCGCCAGTACGCCACGGCCATCCGGACGGGGGATCCTAGCGTCTACCAGCCGGCAGGCAACCGCGGGGACGCCATGACCGTGGAACTCAACCGCATCGCCAAGGCGAACGGCCTGTCCAGCTGCCTCGCGATCCACGGGGGCCGCGCCGAGCGGTAGGTAAGTGCCGGGCGGGTGCGGCACCTGGCTCCGGCTGTGTGCAAGCCCCAGGACTGGGGACAGCGACGGCGTGGCACCGCCGCGTCGTGATCGCCGCGGCGGTCGCCGGCGCGGTCGCGCTGCACCGCGCGGCGGTGCCCGGCCGCTGTGGGCTGGCGCTCGAGGCTACGTGCTCCACCATGTCTACGGCGGCCGACCCGGCGGCTCTCGACCGTGGGGCGGTTCGGTCGGGATGCGATCGTGGGGGTTCACCGGCCGGGTGCCGGCTGGCGGGGCAGCAGGAGCCCAGCGGCGAGCGCGACGAAGGTGATGACCACGCTCACGCCGGCATGCCCGACCGGGATGACCCCGTCGGAGCATCCCTGCTCGACGGTGGTCGTTCCGCCGGGACCCCGACCGGGCGGCTCGATCCGCTGCTCGGTCTCCTCGGAGCACTGTTGGACGCGGGTGGTGCGGACGTCGCGGTCGGCGGTCACCGACCAGGAGTAGCTGGCCTGCGTCGGCCAGAGCAGCACGGCGGACGCGGCGACACCGGCGAGCACCACGGTGGCGACCAGCCCGAACCGTGCCGGGCGCGGCCCATGCCACGCCGCCGAGCGCGCGTAGCCGCCGAGGTACAGCACGGCGGGCAGCAGCAGCGCCAGCGCAACCACCGAAACGGCGACCGACAGCACGAGGCTCAACAAGCCTGCCGCGAGCAGGGCAGCCGGGCGGCCGCGGAGGGCGAGCAGCCCGAGGAAGGCAGGCAGCGCGAACGCCAGCGCCAGCGCCGCCGTGCCGGGCCAGTCCACCCGGCGTAGCGCCGCCTCGGTCCCGGCCAGGCGTAGCGCGCCCAGGCAGATGACGATCGCCATGTGCACGGCGACCGCGAGCAGTACCAGCCGACGCGTGCCCTCCTTGATCTGGTACGGCCGAGCCATGCTGACCTGCTTTCGAGGACGAGGTGCCAAGGGTGCTGTCGTAAGCGTCACGGCGGGAAGGCCACCGGCTGAGCGTGAAGGCGGCAGGCAACCGCCAGCAGGTCCGCAGGCGCATGGCAGGCCGCTCAGGCGGTCGGGCGGTCCGGGACAGGGGCGAACATGTCCTCCCGGAACGGGAGCCTGGCCAGCGCGTTCCCCGCCCGGCACAGCCCACGGGTGACGGTCCGCGTGACCGCGCGCCGCCGCGGCGAGACGGGGAACCCGTAGAGCTCGCTGGCTGCCTCCGGGA
>WNGE01000393.1_pt1 | contig 57099 bp, 56 predicted proteins | sample 5400651 | NCBI WGS metagenome assembly WNGE01 (sample SAMN13153370, study PRJNA577476) | soil metagenome | isolation source: 60 cm soil or saprolite under grassland replicate 2 | place: USA:California | collected 2016-06-15 | reverse complement strand
CCTTCCCAGCGGCGGATGTTGCGCCCGATCGCCTCGATGCGCGGCACGTTCGGGTCGCCGCTGGCCCGGCCGGCCTCGCGGAGCTGGCGCGCCATCTCCCACACCGCCCAGCCCCGCGCGCGGCGCTGCTCCCGCAGCCACTCGCCCAGCTCCAGATCCGGCCCCCGGCCGCCCACGCCCCTCACCAGTCACCGCCCACGTCCCCGGCCAGCCTCACCTCGGCCCACAGCACCGCCGCCCCGCCCGACGTGCCGAAATGGCTGAAGCTGTCCGCCAGCCCTGCGACGATGGCCAGCCCGTAGACGGTGGATAACGGCCTGTCCTGGCCGGGCGGCCTGAAGCCGCGTGGCCGTCGCGGTGAGCCGTTCATCGTCCGGCGCTCACGGCAGAAGGCGCGGCGGTCGCGGCGAGCCGCGCGCGGAGCTGGCCGACCAGGTAGGCGTCCAGCGTTGTGCCCTGCGCGGAGCCGTTGAGCCGCGTTGAGGCGTACAGCCGCCCGCCGTCGCTACAGAAGATGCTCCAGGCGGGGAAGTCGGCGGCGAGCTGGCCCAGGTCGCCGGTGGTGTCCACCACGGCGTGCCCGTTGCGCTTGCAGGCGTCGCGGATCGTCGGCCAGTGCAGCTCGCAGGCGTCAAAGATGGACGGGTCCTTGCTGTGATCAACGCCGTCCGCCTCGAACCGCGACTTCGGGATGACCATCCGTACCGTCGCGGCGGAACAGCAGCCGCGCATGTCACACGTCGCGCCGTCGGGCGGCACGGTGGCCTCGTACGTGCTCATCCGCTAACCGTCCGAGGTGGGAGACGCCGTGCGGCGCGCGCTAACCTCTCAAGCTCCGCCTCGCCATGCTTCCAGACGCGACCGAGCTTTGGGCGGTCACACATGTCGGTCCCACGCTGTGTAGCCGGTAGATCCCCTCCAGTCATGGGAAGGACGTTATGGCCTATGACGTAATGCGGTGGGTGCGCTAGGAGTCACTACGCGAAGGGGGGCAGAATGCACCTCTCGCTAGATGGGCATGCCGATACTGCGCGCGAGGGCTTGCGCTCTGCGGCTGATCAGGGGGCCGCCGTGGTCTACAGCGTCGGAGGCCATCTGCCTGGCAGACGGTGAGTAGCGCACTGAGTCGGTGGCCGTCTGGTATGCCTCCTCCAACCAGTTCAGGACGGCCGGGTAATCCCGTTTCTGGTGGTATGCCCTCGCGATCTCGACGCCGAGCCGCCCCCGGCGCTCACGGCTGGGTATGGACTCGGGGTCGATCTGCTCAGCCCGGCTGCGGGCGTCATGGGACTTGGACAGGTCAGCAGCGATGGACACCCCGTGCAGCGCTACATTCGCGGGGCCGAACATCGTCCACGGATGGTGGTAGCGGTCCGGTAGCCGCTCAGCGATGGCGTTAGCGTGATCCCAGTACCGCCAGGCATCGCCTTCGCGGCCCGCCCGCGCGCATGTAGCGGCAGCGTGCAGTTGCATGGCGCCGCAGAGGGCGCGTAGCTCATCCGTGCCGTCCTCCAGGCGGGGTTCCAATAGCGAAGTGATGGCCTCACGAGCGAGCGTAAGGGCAGCATCCGTGTCCCCTGCCGACCGTTGCACCATGCCGAGGGTCCAGGCCGCGCCAGCGAGCGCAGCGGGGGTGTCAGCCTCCTGCGCGGCGGTCATGGCACGGTCAGCGACGGTCCAGGTGAGTTCAATTTCGCTGGCCCAGACGATCTCGTGCTGCACGAGGGCATATATGTCGGACAGGACGGCGTTGGCTTGGCGCCGCTCGGAACCTGTTGTTGCGCGTGCGGCCGTCCGCGCATCGGTGACGAGACGTGGCAGGATTCGGCCGACGTCGGTGCGGTGTTCCTGCGCAGTGTGCCACAGGTGCCACGCGTCTGTGGCCCGAGACGCGAGTGCGGTGAGGTCAACGGCAGCGTCGGGGATGGACATCAGCGGATCACGTACCGCATCGCGGATGGCTGGGACGGCTTCGTGTGGGATCCGAGCGAATGACCGCACGGGGATCGAAGCGGCACCTCCAATGTCCATGTCTGCGCCGGCAAGGACGGCGACGTCAGTCACGCCGAGGGCCTCGGCTAGTTTCACCAGCATCGGCAGGCGCGGGGGCAGGCGCGTACCACGTTCAATGCCCTTGAGCCACGAGGGCGACATGCCGACCAGTCCCGCGAGAACCGGCCGAGTCAATCCCCTGCGCTCACGGAGGATCTGGATGCGGTCCCCGGTGCGCTTCCCAGCGAGGTCGTCAAGCATCGCCGGTCGCCTCGCCGCCCCAGACTTGAGCGCCGTTCATCGGGCTGTGCCTCCTTACAGCCGGCCCCTTCCTTCAGAATAGGGGAGCCGCTTATCCGATTTGCTCCCTCTGCGGCAGCGCGGCCGACAGCGGTGGGCACCCATGCGGCGGGGATGGTACTGGTGGGCCATCAATCCCCAGAGCGTTTGTGACCGGCAGAAGCTGCGGACCGGCAGAAAGGGCGGGCAGATGGGGTCTGGGCCACTGCGGGGTGTGCGGGTCGTGGAGATCGCGAGCCTTGCCCCTGCGCCGTTCGGCTGCATGATTCTTTCCGACCTCGGCGCGTCGGTCACCATCGTCGACCGGGTCGGCGAGCAATCGCGCCCGCTCGCCCCGGCCGGCCCACTCCGCCGCGGTCGGCGGTCCGTCGGCCTGAACCTCAAGGACCCCGGCGCGGTGAGCGCTCTGCTGCGCCTGGTCGAGCTTTCCGACGTGCTCGTCGAGGGATTCCGGCCCGGCGTGGCCGAGCGCCTCGGCTTCGGGCCGGACGTGTGCATGCGGCGCAACCCGCGGCTGGTCTTCGCCCGGATGACCGGCTGGGGGCAGGACGGCCCGCTCGCGCAGTCAGCGGGGCACGACATCGACTACATCGCGATCGCGGGTGCGCTTCACCCGATCGGCCGCGCGGGTGAGCGCCCGGTGCCGCCGCTCAACCTGATCGGCGACTTCGGCGGCGGCGGCATGCTTCTCGCGCTCGGAGTGCTCGCCGCGCTGGTGGAGCGGGCAAGCTCAGGCCGCGGCCAGGTCGTGGACGCGGCCATGGTCGACGGCGCCGCGCTACTGACCACGTTCGTGCACGGTCTGCGCGCGGCGGGGATGTGGCGCGACGAGCGCGGCGCCAACCTGCTTGACGGCGGCGCGCCGTTCTACGACACGTACCAGACCGCGGACGGGCGATACGTCGCCGTCGGGGCGCTGGAACCGCGGTTCTACGCCGAACTGATCCAACATCTCGGGCTCGGCGGGCAGACGCTGCCGGCCCAATTCGACACCTCCGGCTGGCCCGTGCTCCGCGCGCGGTTCACCGAGGTGTTCAAGCAGCGCACGCAGGCCGAGTGGGCGGCCCTGTTTGAAGGCTCTGACGCCTGCGTTGCACCGGTGCTCAGCCTCGGCGAAGCTCCCGGCCACGCGCACAACGCAGCCCGGGGGGCCTTCAGCGATGTCGGCGGCGTGGTGCAGCCCGCGCCGGCGCCACGTTTTGGCCGCACGGCCTGCGCCGCGCCGACGCCGCCAGCGCCGGCCGGCGCGGACACCGACGCCGTGCTCACCGAGATCGGGCTCAGCCAGCTGGAAATCGCCGCGCTGCGTGAACGCGGCGCCGCGGGCTGAGGATTTGTTCGGCGCTCAGCCATTTGCGCGTTCGATAGGCGCCAGGCCGCTGCATGAACGTGGTATTCCGCATCATTGCCACATCGGGGCCAGTGGGTTACTGTGCCGGTCATGGGCAGGTGGGGGTGCCCGGCGGGGAGAATTCGCTATTTTACGGCCGCATCGGGGATTTTGTTCCAAGCAGGGGAGTTAGACATGCGCAGATTCGTCGCGGCGCCGTGCGCGACAGCGCTGGGCCTCGCGCTCAGCGCTGTGTGCGCAGCGTCCGCATCCGCATCCGCAACGATCGTGGTGTGGCCTGGCCAGTCCATCCAGGCCGCGGTCAACAGGGCAAATCCGGGCGACACGGTCCTGGTCAAGCGAGGCGTCTACCACCAAAGTGTGCTAATCAGCAAGAATCGTATAACCCTGCGTGGCGCCGGTGATTTCCTCGGCGGCACCGTTTTGAAGCCGCCGGCGTCGGTCCCAGAAAATCTTTGCAATACCGTGTTCGGCCCGACCGGGGTGTGCATATTTGCGAAGAAAGTGGACACCGAAACAGGTGCCGTCATCAAGGCTGTTCACGACGACACGGTGACGGCCATGTATGTGACCGGGTTCCAGGGCAACGGCGTGTTCGGCTACGGCGCTGACGACCTCCGGGTGACCCACGTCAAGGCAGTCGATGACGGCGAGTACGGAATCTCGCGGTTCGCCTCCAGCGAGACCCTGTTCGCCGACGACGTGGCGGCGGGCAACGACGAGGCGGGCTTCTACGTCGGAGACTCACCCGACGCGGACACGGTCGTGCGTCACAACCGAGCCTTCGGCAACGCGCTTGGGATCTTTATCAGGCACGCAAGACACGTGACGATCACCGGCAACCGCGCCACCGGCAACTGCCAGGGCATCCTGGTGCTGGACGACGGGCAGCCAGGCGGCGCGGGCGACGCGGTTATCCGGCATAACAAGGTGTTCAGCAACAACAAGTTCTGCCCAGCCAACGAGGAAGCGCCGCCCCTGCAAGGCGGCGGCATTCTGCTACTCGGCGCGACGCACACCCGGGTCGCGGCCAACCACGTGGCAGGCAACGTTGGCCAGCAGGTCAACTCCGGTGGGATCGTTGTGGCCAGCGCGCAGTCGCTTACCGGCGGGAGCGACCCCAGCCACATCACGATCATCCACAACTCCGCCTTCGGTGATCAGCCGGCGGACCTCATCTGGGACGGCACGGGAACTGGAGTGAGCTTCACTCACAACCACTGCGGGACGTCCCTGCCCATCGGATTCTGTAGCTGACGCGCGCAGGACTGTGCGGCGTGCTTGGGGGGCGCTCGGAGCGAGCGCCCCCCAAGCACGCTCACCCACCTGGCGAACCCACCGCCGAGGCATCGCCGCCCGGTTCGCCGCGCCACTCCTTCGCGCAGGGCTGACGACCTTGCTACCCGGCCGGTGACGGCTGGTCTAGCTTGATCCCGACAACGCGGGCGACACGATCGAGATCAGCGTCGAAGGCGAGGAGTGCCGCCTGCTGCCGCCAGGCGACGGAGGCGATCATGCAGTCGACCAGGCCACGGGGGGTAAGGCCGGCCTTCCGGCATCGGCGGTAGATGCGCACAGCGCCGTCGAAATCGGCGGCCGCATCGAAGTGGTACAGGTGGAACCGCAGCAAGAGACGGCGCAGATCGGCCTCGCGAGCGTCGCTGCGCGCTCCGGCCAGCACTTCCATGATCACCGGTTCGGTGACCGCGATCGGGCCTTCGGCCGCGATGAGCTCCGAGAGGCGCCGGTCGGTGGTGCTCCCGGTAGCCCGGTCGTATTCGAGCCAGGCTGAGGTGTCTGCCAGGATCACGCGGCGCCCTGGGGGTGGATGTCTTCGGGGATTTCCGCGATGGCGTGGGCACCGCGCATCGCCAGAGCCTCGTCCCGCGTCATGGGCTGGCCGGCCAGATGCCGCAGGGCGAACTCCACGGCCTCTGTTTTGGTGCGCAGACCGTAGCGGTCCATGACGGCCTGGAGATAGGTGTCCTCGATCTCGATGTTCGTGCGCACTCTGCTCATACACGTACTCTACACCTTGGGTGTAGAGTACGTGTATCTTGTGACCACGGTGTCTGGGTGAGCGCCACCCGAACAGGTTCTGTGGTGTGGCCCGTTCATAGCGGTCAGCTCCACCTGGAGTCTCTTGGCGCTCGCCCGGCGCAGCCAAGCATCGGACAGCGCGGACGACTCGGCGGCGAAGCCGATGCCGCAGAACCCGCCACCGAGTGTGCCGACAAGCGGCGTAGACCCGCGCGCGGCCACGTGGCTCTACCCCCGCCACAAGACCGCTGCCACGTGTGCCCGCAAAGCCCGGCGCGGTCGAGCGTGCCCTCTGCGCTCCCGAGTTGAACGCGACAGGGCACCGGCCTGTATACCTCAGTTCTGCCGCTCCGGCTATCCCCGCGCCGACCCTGTGGATAAAACAGAAAACGCCGCACGCCATCTGTGGATAAAAGCACACCAGAGGCACTGATTCGCTAAAATATTCGTATACCAAACAGCTCAGCGCCCACACCCCGTCAGCCACCCGACCCCGAAGGTGAACCCGCCGATGCCCACCGACACCCGCGCCGCGCCGGGCGACCCGGCATCGCCGCCCAGCAGCACCGACGAACCCGCCGAGCAGCTGTGGTGCGACGGCCCGTGCTGCGACGGCGGGCCGGGGCCGGAGGAGGGCCTTCCGGCGGAGGTGCTGATCGCCAAAGCCGCCGAAGACGCGGCGGCCGAGGTGTTGCCGGCCGGGTTGTGGCTGCGTGACGGCGGCCCCACCGGTCCCGGGTTCTCCGCGGGCGGCGCGCTGGACACCCTGCCGCCCGGGCCGGTACTGGCGGGGTTCGCCGCCGACGCCCAGGCCGGGCTGGGCGAGCTGTCCGACGATGAGCTGATCGGCGTGCTGCGGGCCTGGCGACGGCTGTCGTCCTGGGCCGCCGCGGGCGAGCTCGCCGCGGCGGGCGAGCTGGTGACCCGCCGCGACCGCGGCCACGGGACGGGGGGTGGCGGGACCGACCGGGGTTGCGACTCGTTCGACTGCGCGGTCGCTGAGCTGGGCTGCGCGCTGACCCTGACCCGGGCCAGCGCGGAGCGGCTCGCCGGCACCGCGCTGGCTCTTTCGGAGTTGCCGGGCACCGCGGCGGCGCTGGCCGCTGGGCGGATCGACATGCCCAAAACGCTGGTCATCCTCGACGGCATCAGCGGCGTGGACCGGACGCTGCTCCCCCGGGTCGAGGCCCGCGTGTTAGCGAAGGCACCGGGGCAGACCACCGGCGAGCTGCGGGCCGCGGTCCGGCTGGCCGCGCTCGCCGCCGACCCAGCCGCCGCGGTCCAGCGGCGCAAAACGGCGGAAAGGCACGCCCGGGTAGAGCTGTGGGACGAGCCAGCCGGCACCAAAACGCTGGCCGGCCGCGACCTGCCTCCCGCGGCAGCGCTGGCCGCCGACAAACGAATCACCGCGCTCGCCCGGTGGGCCAAAGCCAACGGCGCCCACGGCACAATGGACCAACTCCGCGCCCGCGCCTACCTCATCCTGCTGGCCGGCCAGCCCGCCGAACAACTGCTGGCCACCCCAAACCCGCAGCACCCCGCAGCCACCCGGCCAACCTCGGACGCCGCCGCCGCCACGCCACCGAGCCAGCCCGCCGACAATCCCCCCAGCCAGACCGCGCCTGGCACCGGCGCTCGCTGCGCAAGAGCATCTAGCGCCGCCGCCGCCAGCGCCCCCGACCCCAGCCAACCCAGCACCAGCGCCCGCTACGCCGCCCCACACGGCACCGCCGCGCCCGGCCAGCCCAGCGCCACCCCGCACAGCGCCACCCCGCACAGCGCCACGCCACCCGGCGCCGCACCGCCCAGCGCCTGGGCCGACGGCGCGGGCCTCGTTCCAACACCGGGGACACTGAACCTGACCCTGCCCCTGGCGACCCTGCTCGGCCAGTCGCAGGCACCTGGCCACGCCACCGTGCTCGGGCCAGTGGACGCGCCAACCGCCCGCGACCTCGCCGCCATCGCTGCCAGCCACCCCGCCACCCGCTGGTGCCTCACCATCACCGACCACACCGGCCGGCCAATCGGGCACGGCTGCGCACACCATGCCAACCACACCCGCAGCCGCCGCGACCCACCCACCGGCATCGAACCCGCCGACGCCCCCGCGTCTGGCCGCGAACCTCCCAAGCCCGCCGCCAGCTCCGCCGGAGGTGAACCGTCCAGAACCCTCACCCGCCCGGCCAACGGTGGACCCACCCGGGGCCGCGCCAGCGCACCCAGCCGCGAACCTCCCAGACCCGGCGTCGGCTCCGCCGGGAGGCAACCCGCCCGAGCCATCGCCCGCCGTGCCGGTGGTGAGCCCGCGGGAGTTGGTGCCCGGTCGTCCACCGGACCCGGCACACACGTCGTGATCAGGGTGGACTGGCTCGCCGTCGGGGACTGCGGGCACCAGCGACAAACCGCCAGCTACCAGCCGTCGCAGCGGTTGCGGCACCTGATCGAGATCCGCGACCAGCGGTGTTCGTTCCCCGGCTGTCGGCGGCCCGCCGCCCAGTGCGACCTCGACCATACGACCCCCTACGCGCAGGAGGGCTTGACTTGCGAGTGCAACATCACCCCGCTCTGCAGAGCCCACCACCAGATCAAACAAGCCACCGGCTGGCGGCTCAACCAACCCCAACCCGGCCACCTGGAATGGACCACCCCGGCCGGCCGGACCTACACCGTCAGCCCCGGACCGGTGTAGGTCGTGTCGCGCGGGCGAACGCCGGACTGGCCGGTCACGTCGCCACGGCGAGCTGAATGATCTTTAGGATCACCAGGCCGACGGCGACCACCAGGTACACGCGCAGCGACATCAGGCCGACCCGCCGCCCGATCGACCACCGTGACCGGGGCAGTTCGGACAGCGGCGGCATCCGCCAGGTGAGCCGTTCGGCCTCAAGGACGACTCCGGTGTCCAGGTCGGCTTCGGGGTCGGCGGGCAGCCGATTGCGCGCGCGCCGCCTCGCGATCCAGAACCCGGCTGCGACGGCCAGACCGGCACCCGCGCCGACGCCCAACATCAGCCGCAGTTGCCCGCCGTCCAGGCGCGGGAACAGCGTGGCAGCGGTCAGCGCGAGAGACAGCAGCACGAGCACGCCGATAACGGTGCCCGCGAGCACGTTCACCCACGGCCTGTTCACCCACGGCCCAAGCACGTGCCGGTCATTGCAGAGCAGCACAAGGAAAACAGCGGCGGACGGGAGCAGGACACCGGCCAGAGCCTGGACGCCCTCGGTGATCAGCCCAAGCGGCGCTCCGGGGATCAGCACGACCGTCGCGCCCGCGAGCAGGAACAGCCCGTACACGCCGTAGAAGACGGGGGCGTCTTTCGCGCTGCGGTGCAGCGAGTGTCGCGCGCCGGTCATGTCGCCAAGCGCGTACGAGGTCGCGAGCGTCACCGCAGCGGCGCCGATGAGCGAACCATCAAGCAGCAGGAGCGCGAACATCCCGCCGGCGTGGTGGCCGACAGTGTGCGCGAGGCCCTGCGCCGCCGCGGCGGCGTCGGTGAAATGACCCTGCAGCGGCGTCGCCGTGAAGCCGGCCGCGGCAACCGTTATCAGCACCGCCGCGCCCGCCACGACGACCAGCGACCCGATCGCCGTGTCGGCGCGCTCGAAGGAGATCCAGCGCGGCGTGATGCGCTTATCCACCAGGTTGGACTGCTGGAAGTACAACTGCCACGGCGCAACCGTGGTGCCCACCATCGCGATGATCAGCAGCAACACGCCGGTGCCCTGCCCCGTCGGCAGGCCAGGCACGAGCAAGTCATGCGCCACCCGCGCGGGCGGCGGGTGAGCGACGAAGGCGAGCGGCAGCATCACCACGTTGACGGCGATGAGCGCGTACATCCACCGCTCCCAGCGGCGGAAGCTTCCCGTCGCGGTGAACGCGACAAGCAGTCCTGCCGCGCCGAGCGTGCTGATCCACCGCGGGACGCCGAAGTAGTCGCCCGCCAGCGCCACGCCGATGAATTCCGTGACAATGGTCAAGCCGTTGACCAGGACCAGGTCGCCGACCGAGAGGGCGGCCCAGAACGTGCCGAAGCGCTCGTGGATCAGCTTGGCATGGCCGAGGCCGGTGACCGCGCCGAGCCGCACGACCATCTCCTGGTTGACCACGAGCACCGGGATGAGCAGCAGCAGCACCCAGAGCAGCCGGGTGCCGTAGTCCTGCCCCGCCTGCGTGTACGTCGCGATGCCACCGGCGTCGTTGTCCCCGACCATGACGATCAAGCCCGGGCCCATGATCGCCAGCAGGTAACGAAGCCTGCGCCCCCAGCCGAGCGGTCGGTCGGCCGCATCGAACCGGACTGTCCCGAACGCGCCGCGGATGTCACCTGCCCGAGCGGAGTCCGCGGCCGCCTGGGCGGTGGCCGCCTGTGCGGCACCCGCGGCCATCTTCGCCCTGATGCCCGCGGCGGTCGTCGCTTGGTCGGTGGCGGCTGTTCCTCGCGCCGTGCCCATCGTCAGGGCGCGATGAGCGGCACGAAGCGCGGTCCGCCGCCGAGCGACCGAGCTTGAAATCGTGCTGAGCGTGAAAAGGCGTGCCATGACCAGCCTGCCGATCTCCCCTGTGCGGGGGTCGGGCGCAGGCTCGGCATCGCCGACCGAGAAGCCGCCGCTGGCGGCCGGCGCACGGGCGCGGCCAAGCGCCGGCCAAGCGCTGGCCAAGCGCCGGGAAAGCACGGGGCAGGCAGCGGAAGGCACCGGCGCCGGGCGAAGCACCGGGCAAGCGAAGCACCGAGTGTGGGCAGTCCTAGCCGAAGTGACGTCCCAAGGCGCTGCGGAACCCGCCGGAGTCGCGGTCAGCGCTGCTGAGTCTGCGCGAATGGGTGAGGATCGTCCGAACTATGACTGCATTGTCGATCTGACAAAATCCTCACCTCCTTCGCTCGGCGCATCCACAGCGCGGCTCTACCGCAGCGGCGAGCTGAACCCGCTGACAGCCCAACAGGCCTGGTCACGACGCACAGACCTCGCGATGAGGGTACCCGAGCGTGATCGCTTGCGACAAACCACCGGGTGGGTGACCCCAGGATCCCCGGCGCGCCCGCCGCCAGAGGATGCAAGCCTCCTCCCTGGGTGGGCCATTCCGCGTGCCTCGGTGGTATGAAGGGCCACGTCAGCAGCGAGCGGACGGAGGCGCGGCCGGTGGCGGTGCGCAGAGCGGTCAATCTTCTCGGCGGCGGTGACGTGCCAGAGACATTCTGGTATTCGGTCAAGCGCAGGCTGCTCGGACCGCCGATGATCACTGAACAGCTCAAGGAGGAGCGGCTTTCCCGCCCGCTCGCGCTCGGCGTGCTCTCCTGCGATGGGATCTCGTCGGCGGCATACGGCACGGAAGAGATCCTGATCGAGTTGCTGCCCTTCTTCGGCTTGGCCGCGTTCTCCCTTCTGCTGCCGATGACCTTGGTGATTCTGCTCGGGATCGCGCTGGTGGTGCTGTCGTACCGCGAAGTGGTCAGCGTCTACACCAAGGCCGGCGGCTCGTACGTCGTCGCGCGGGAGAACTTCGGCCCCCGCGTCGCCCAGGTCGCGGCCGTGGCGCTGCTCATCGACTACATCGTCACGGTGGCGGTGCAGACGGCGGCGGGCAGCGCGGCCATCGTGTCCGCCTTTCCCGCTCTCGGAAAGGACGCGCTGACCGTCATCTCGGTCGTGGCAATCCTGATCATGTGCTACGGCAACCTGCGCGGGATCCGCGAGGCGGGAAGGACCTTCGCGCTGCCCACCTACCTGTTCTCCGGGTCGGTCATCCTGATGATCCTCACCGGTCTTTACCGCGAAACGATCGGTGGCGGGCTGTCGAACGTGCCGGCCGGATCGGGGACGTACTGCGTCGGATGCCACAGCCACCCCGGCGCCGGCCTCATCACCTTCGGCGCGATGTACATTCTGGCCCGCGCATTTGCCAACGGCGGCTCCTCGCTCACCGGGATCGAGGCGGTGTCCAACGCGGTGAGCGCGCTGAAACGACCCGAGGGCCGCAACGCCCGTCAGGTGCTCGTGATCCAGGGCGCCATCGTCGCCTTCCTCATCGGCGGGATTTCGTGGTTCGCCTTCCAGACCCACGCGAAGCCTTACGTCAGCGGCTACCCCACCGTCCTCGCTCAGGAAGCCAAGCTCATTTTCGGCCACACGTTGATCGGCCATACGATGTTCTTCCTGGTCCAGGCGGGGACCGCGGCAATCCTTTTCACCGGAGGCAACACCAGCTTCAGCGGATTCCCGTTCCTCGCCAGCTTCGTCGCCGAGGACTCCTTCCTGCCCCGGTGGCTCACCAAGCGCGGCCACAGGCTCGTGTTCTCCAACGGCATCATCGTGCTGACCGTGGTCTCGCTGACTCTGGGGCTCGTCGTGGGCTTCACCGTCAACGCGCTGATCCCGTTCTATGCGATCGGTGTGTTCACCGGGTTCTCAATGGCCGGCTTCGGAATGGCCAGGTATCACCTCAGGCACAAGGAACAGGCCTGGCGCCGGCGTCTGGCGATCAACGTGACAGGCGCTATATACACCGCGCTTGTGGTGGCAATCTTCGCGGTGGTGAAGTTCACCGAGGGCGCCTGGCTCGTCGTCATCGTCTTCCCGGTCATGGTCTTCGCGCTGATCCGGCTCAACCGTGAGTACAGAACGGAGGCCGAGGTGCTCGAAAGGATCGGCGGGAGCAAACCGCCTGATCCGCCAAATTACCCGCGCCGCACCGTGCTCGTGTTCGTCGACGAATTCGACCTCGCCGCGATCTCCGCCTTGCGGTATGCGCGCGGGCTGCGGCCGACCGCGCAGCGCATGGTGCACTTCGTCATCGACAACGCCCAGGCTGACAAGCTGCGCGAGGACTGGCTTCGCGCCGACCGCGGCCTCCCGCTCGAGTTTGTGGAATGTGTGGACCGCCGCCTAACGCGCGCCGCCGCCGAGCTTGTCGCTCAAGAGGTGAGCCACGAGGGCACTCACGTGACCGTGGTCCTGCCGCGGCGGAGCTACTCACCGCTGCTCGGCAGGCTGCTGCATGACCGCACCGGCGACAAGATCGCCCGAGTGGTGAGCCGGATACCTGACTGCGCGGCCACCATCATCCCGTTCGACGTTCAGGCGCGGGTAGAGATGCTGCACGAGCGTGAGGCGGGAAAACGAGCTAGGATCCCCATTCCTGTCCCGGACCCAGAGGTCGTGGAGTTCGAATGGCCCGCCGCGCCGGCCGGGGTCTCGCCCATCGCTTCGCTTGTCGAGCCCGGCCGGGCAACGGTGGAGGGCCGGGTGCGCAGCATCGAGATCAGGCCGGTGGAACACAGCTGTGTGCTCGCCTGCGAGGTCGCCGACGCCTCGGGCCAGCTGACCGCCTTGTTCTACGGCCGCTCGAACATCGGAGGGGTGATACCTGGATCAAGGGTCAGGCTGCGCGGGCCGGTCGGCATCAAAAACGGTGCGCCGATCATGACCAACCCCGCATACGAGCTGCTGCCATAGGCTGCGGATGTTGAGGAGGTGCGACCAGTGCCTGTAGGCCAGGCCGCAGCAACGCCGACCGCGACAGGCCGCCACCGCGGACGCCTCACGCTCGCTCTCGGGGTGACGCTGACGATTCTCGCGATCGAGGTGGCGGGCGGGCTCGTCGCCGGATCGCTTGCCCTGCTCGCCGACGCGGGGCACCTGGCCACCGACGCAGCCGGCGTCGGCCTGTCGCTGCTGGCCGCCCACTTCGCCACCCGGCCGGCCACGACGCAGCGCACCTTTGGTTACGCGCGGGCGGAGATCCTCGCCGCCACGTGCAACGCGCTGCTGCTGTTCGGCGTTGGTGCGTTCATCCTCGCCGAGGGCGTCCGCCGCCTGATCACGCCACCTGAGGTCAGACCGGGCATAATGATGGCCTTCGGCGCGATCGCGCTGGCCGGAAGCGCCGCGTCGGCCGCCTTGCTCAGCCGAGGCCAGCGGGAGAGCCTGAACGTCCGCGGGGCGTTCGTCGAGGTTGCCTCGGACGCGCTGGGCGCCGGTGCGGTCGTCGTGGCCGGGCTTGCCATCGCGCTGACCGGCTTCAGCCGCGCGGACGCCATCGCCTCACTCGCGATCGGGCTGCTGATCCTGCCGCGCACCTGGCGCTTGCTCAGGGAGGCGGTTGATGTCCTGCTTGAGGCGACGCCCAAGGGGGTCGACCTTGACGAGGTGCGGCGTCACCTCACCGAACTCGACGGAGTGTCCGACGTACACGACCTGCACGCCTGGACGATCACCTCCGGGATCCCTGTGCTGTCAGCGCACGTGGTCGTGGAGCCGGCCGTGCTGTCCGGCGGCCACGGCGCGCGGATGCTCGACATGCTGCAGGAATGCCTGCGCGGCCACTTCGATGTGGAGCACTCGACGTTCCAGCTGGAACCTGGCGGCCACGCCGACCACGAGCCGTCGGTCTGCATTTGAAAACAGCGGGAACCGGCGACGCGTGACCGGGCAATAACGGTTGTCCTGCCCGGTGTCCGGAAAGGCCAGCAGATGGCATTAGACAGCCCGCGGGTCGCCGGATCTGGCGCGGCCGATGACCGCGGCGGCGACGACGCCGCGATCATCCTGCGGTCCAGGCACGAGCCTGAACACTTCGCCGTCCTGTTCGGCAAGTACGCAACCCAGATTCAGCGCTATGCGACACGCCGGCTCGGCGCGGGCGCGGCAGACGACGTGGTGGCGGAGACATTCCTGGTCGCGTTCAAGCAGCGAGACCGATTCGACCTGGCTCGCGCCGACGCGCGACCCTGGCTGTACGGAATCGCCACCAACCTCATCGGCCGGCATCGCAGAGCCGAGATCCGCCAGTACCGCGCGCTCGCCCGCACCGGAATCGACCCGGTGGCCGAGCCGTTCACCGACCGCGTGGACGCCGCGGCGAGCGCCGACCGGTCGAGCAAGCCGCTCGCCGCCGCGCTGGCGGGGCTGCCTGCCGCCCACCGCGACGCGCTGCTGCTTGTGGCATGGGGTGATCTGACGTACGAGCAGGCCGCAGGGGCCCTCGCGGTGCCAGTCGGCACCGTGCGGTCGCGGGTACACCGGGCTCGAGGCGCACTGCGCCGAGCGCTCGGCGGGACCGATCCGTCAGCACTGCACGAGGAGCCCAGTCATGAATGAGATGGAGTTGCTGACCCGCCTGCGCGCCGAGGTCGAGGCGACGGTCACGCCGCAGACAGAAGAGAAGGTCCTCGCCGCGCTCCGCCGCGCCGACGGCTCGCCCGCAAGGCCGAGCGGCTTGACGGCACTATCCCGAACGGCCGCGCGGATGCGCGACACTCCCGCTAGCTGGCGGCTCGCAATCGCTGGCGGCCTCACGCTGGCGCTGACCGCGGGTGTGCTCACCGGGACGACCCTGCGCGTCGGCGGCGTCAAACCAGCCGCCAGCGCCAGCGCCGCCGTCCTGCTCGCCGAGCGCGCCGCGGCGGCAGCGCAAAAGCAGCCGGTATACCCGCAGGGTCAGTGGTTCTTCGTGCGGGCCAAGCTGAACTTCAAAGCCCCACCGATTCCCATCGTGGTGGGCGGCGACCCCCTCCGGCGCGCTGTCACCATGACATTCTGGAAAACAGCGGGCATGTCCGCGCGAAATTGCGGGCCCGGCGCCAACCCCGCAGGGGAGCACTGCGCGCAGGGCAGGTACGCGTACTTTTCGGGCGGAAGCCTCGTCACCCAAGACTGGAGCCTCACCGCGATAGGCATGCGCATTCCCGCGTACGCGGATCTGAGTCGGCTTTCGAGCAAGCCGCCCGCCGCGCTGATCCAGTATCTGGTCGACACCGCGGGCCTGCGCAGCATCACCGATCGGACCTATTACAGCGTCGCGTTCGACGCGATCCAGTGGATCCTCATCAACGACGTCCTGCAGCCGAAGGTGACCGCTGCTCTGTACCGGGCGCTTGGCCACATACCGGGCATCGTCGTCGACACGCACGCCACCGACCTGGCTGGCAGGCCCGGCGTCGGTTTCACCCTGGTCGAGGACCCCTCAACCCACGGCTCACGGCCACACGAAATCATCCTCGATCGGCACAGCTACCTGCTCATGGGTGTCAAGAACGTTGAGCACACCGCGACGGCGAAGATCACGTTCCAGTTCGCGATCCTGCGCCAGGTCGCCGTCTCCGGGCCGGGCGTGCGGCCGTAGCGGCGAACCACGCCACGCAGGGCGGCCAGGCGAGGGGAGGCGCGAGCGGCGGGCACTCGCGCGGTATTGCGCCCTCGTGCTTGACATGCTAGGCAGTTGTGTAAAGAGGCCCAGCGTCGGCGCCCCCGCGGCGCCGCGCAGAGCGCGCGCAGGGAGGCAGCCGTGAGCACCTACGACCGCTACACGTCCCCGGTCGAGCCCGGCACCTGGGACGTTCCCGCGGCTGGGGCCGCCAGGTTCACCTGGGAGTACGACGACGGAAGGGACCGGCTGCTCGCGCTGTACCAGAAGGGCAAGGACAAGCAGTGGGACGCGCAGAAGCGGATCGACTGGGATATCGAGGTCGACCCGACGAACGTGATAGGCCTCCCCGATGACTTCAACCCGCTGTTCGGCACGCCCATCTGGGAGAAGATGACGCAGGCCGAGCGCGACGAGCTCGGCAGGCACCAGGGCTCCTGGCTGTTCAGCCAGTTCCTGCACGGCGAGCAGGGCGCGCTGACGGTGGCCGCGCGGATCGTGGAGTCCGTGCCCGACCTGGACTCCAAGTTCTACGCGTCCACCCAGGTGATGGACGAGGCGCGGCACGTCGAGCTGTACAGCCGGTTCATACAGGACAAGCTCGGCATGTTCTACCCGGTCAACACCGACCTGGCGAGGCTGCTGGAAAGCGCGCTCACCGACGGCCGCTGGGACATGCCTTACCTGGGCATGCAGGTGCTGATCGAAGGGCTCGCCCTCGCCGCGTTCGGCGTCTACCGCGACCTGTCCACCAACCAGCTCGTCAAGCAGCTACTGGCCTACGTGATGCAAGACGAGGCGCGCCACGTGGCCTTCGGCAGGCTGGCGCTGCGCGACTACTACGCGGGCCTCACCGATGCTGAGCGGGCGGAGCGTGAGGAGTTCGTCGTCGAGGGCTGCTACCTGATGCGGGACCGCTTCCGCGGCCACGAGGTCTTCACCCGGCTCGGGCTGCCGCTCGAGGAGTGCCTGAGCTACATCGACCACTCGCCGATCTACAAGATGTACCAGTCGCTGCTCTTCACCCGGATCGTGCCCTGCGTCAGGGACGTCGGGCTCTGGGGGCCGAAGGTGCGAAAGGCCTACGCCGACATGGGGGTGCTTGACGCGGCCAAGGGCGACCTAACCGCCCTGATGGGCCAGGACGAGGAGATCGCGGAGGAATTCGACAGGGACCTGGCCGCGCGCCATGCCGAGGTCGACGCCGCGATCGCGCGGGGCGAGAGCTCCTGACACCGCCCACGGCTGTGGCAGCGTGGACGGATGGCTGTCATGGAGCGCCTCGGCGAGCAACTGCGGTTCGTCCACGAAATCGACCGGCTGAAAGGGGTGCTGCGGCAAACGACGCTTCTCGACGGTTCACGCCGGGAGAACTCCGCCGAGCACTCGTGGCACCTTGCCATGATGGCCGTCGCCCTCGGCGAGTACGCGCCGCAAGGAACCGACCTGCACCGCGTCATCATCATGGTGCTGCTGCACGACATCGTGGAGATCGACGCGGGTGACACGTTCGTCTACGCCACGAGCGCGGAACTCGCGCGGGCGCGCCGCGCCGAGCGCGCCGCGGCGGACCGCATCTTCGCCCTGCTGCCAGATGATCAGGCGCGGCGGCTGCGCGCCGCATGGGATGAGTTCGAGCAACGGCGCACGGCGGAGGCCCGGTTCGCCCGCGCGCTCGACCGCCTGCAGCCGGTTCTCGCCAACTACCACACCGGCGGCGGCACCTGGCTCAGCCACGGCGTCACCGCAGATCAAGTGCTCGCCAACGTGCGGCTCATCGAGGACGGCTCGGCGGAGCTCGGCGCCTACGCTCGAGGCCTCATCGCCGCCGCGATTCAGCGTGGCATGCTCGCGCCAGCCCCGGTGGGACCGTGACCGTTCCTACGGGACGCGCCCGTGGTGACTGACGGCACGGATGACGACGGTAGCTCACGGCGCGGCCGGGTAGGGACATGGTGTGAGCCATTCCCGCGCGAGATTCTTCGGTCGTGGCACGGGTCGAGGCACGATCAAGGTGGCGAGCCGCAGGCGAGCACACGGCGGCGCGCGGCTGGCGCCCGCGACAGTGGCCGAGCGGCTCGAGCGGGTTCGCTGGGCCGACCGCGCGACCACCGCCCTTTCCGGCGCCGTCCGGCGGGCGCTGCCTCCAGGACCCGCCGCGGACACGCTGCACGGCGTGCCGTTCGGCCAGCCGGTCCATCCGCGCCTTTCTGAGTTGCCGCTCGGCTTCTGGGCCTCGGCCGCCCTGCTCGACCTGCTGCCCGAGACCGAACGCGCGACGCGCTCGCTGATCGCGGCCGGCCTCGCGGGCACCGCGCCCGCGACGCTCACCGGGATCGCCGACTGGGCGGTCCTGCACCGCGAGCATCAGCGGGTCGGGATCGCGCACGCCGCTGCGAACGCCGCGGCGGCAGCGCTTTACTGCGCGTCGCTTATCGCGAGGTGGACAGGCCGCCAGCGCGGCGGAAAGGCGCTGTCGTTCACCGGCCTCGCGCTGGCGGGAGCGGGCGGTTATCTGGGCGGCCACTTGTCCTTCCGAATGGCCGCGGGCGCAAACCACGCCGAGCCGGTGGCGCACCTGGCCGGCCTCGGCTGGCACGACCTGTGCACGCTGCACGAGCTGCCTGACGGCAGGCCGGTGCGGCGCGAGCTTGGCTACATCAGCGTGCTCGTGCTGCGCGAGGGCTCGTCGGTGCGCGCGCTCGCCGATCGCTGCGCGCACCTCGGCGGCCCGCTGCACCAGGGCGAACTGCTCACCTTAGCCGGCCATCGGTGCATCAGCTGCCCGTGGCATGGCAGCACATACCGGATCGGCGACGGCGCCGTCATCCACGGACCGGCGACAGCGCGCCAGCCGACGTTCGACACCCAGGTGCTTGCCGGAGGGATGATCCAGGTCCGCCCGCGTCTGTAGGGCGGCCCAGGAGGCTAGCGGTGGACGCGGAAGGCTGCCCAGATGACCTTCCCGCCGCCGTCAAGCGGGTTCCAGCCCCATCTGTCGCTGCACGACTCCACGACATGCAGCCCGCGACCGCTTTCACCCAAGTAGTCCGGCGCCTTGCGCACCGGCGCGCCGTCACCCGGATCGGACACCGAGCAAAGGACATGCGCCGGGTGCAGTGCTAGGCACAACCGAACCGGCCGCGCCCAGTTGGCGCCCGCTGACTGCGGCAGGCCGTGCTTGAGCGCGTTGGTCACCAGCTCAGAGACAACCCAGGTCACATCGTCACACAGTTCGGAACGACCCCAGATGGCAAGGGTCTCGCGGGCGAAAGCACGGGCGAGCCGCACCGATTCCGGCCTGCCCCGCAGCGCGCACGCCGCTTCGTCCCACATCGTCCTGCGGCTGTTTCCGATGTCGGGCGGCTGCAACGGTAAGAGGCCGGCGGGCACGGTTCCATCCGTCGTCAAGCCATCGCACACAGCCCCTGGCGCCCATGACCCTGTCATCGTGACCCTCGCCAAATGCGTTGCGCAACGCGGAAACCTCGGTCCACTCGCGTTATCATCGCTTGTAACGCTTGCAGATGCAAGGCCTAATGCACGTGCAAACGGATTGTGCAGAGTTTACCGCCGTTACTCGCCGCCGCCGACACATGCGGCCTGAGCTACCTGCGCGGCGAACCCGACACGATGCGGGAGGGCGCGGAACGGGGCTTGGGCAAGGGTGGCACTCGCGACGATCTGGGGGGGAGAAAGGTGTTCGAGGTGCAGCCAGAGGGCGGCCCCACTGTCTTGCGCATCCTGCTCGGCTCTCAGCTGCGTCGGCTCAGGGAAAGCAAGGGCATAACGCGCGACGAGGCCGGCTACACGATCCGCGCGTCCGGATCGAAGATCAGCCGGATGGAGCTTGGCCGGGTCAGCTTCAAGGAGCGCGACGTCGCCGACCTGCTGACGCTTTACGGCGTCACCGACGACGGCGAGCGGCAGGCGCTGCTCAACCTCGCCGACAAGGCCAACTCGCCCGGCTGGTGGCACCGCTACAACGACATTCTTCCCAGCTGGTTCCAGGTGTACGTGGGGCTTGAGGACGCGGCCACCCTCATCAGGACCTACGAGGTCCAGTTCATTCCTGGCCTGCTGCAGACCGAGGACTATGCGAGGGCCGTCATGGGCGTCGGCCATGCGAGCGCGGCGGAAGAGGTGGAGCGCCGGGTGCGCCTGCGGACCGAGCGGCAGCGGCTGCTCAACCGGCACCGTGGCCCGCGGCTTTGGGCGGTCATCGACGAAGCGGCCCTGCGGCGGCTTATCGGCGGCTCCGAGGTGATGCGCGCGCAGCTTGAGCACTTACTTGAAGCTTTGAAGCTGCCGAACGTCATCCTGCAGGTCATGCCGTTTCGCACCGGCGGGCACGCCGCCGAGGGCGGCCCGTTCACCCTGCTGCGGTTCCCCGAGCCTGACCTGCCTGACGTGATCTACGTAGAGCAGCTCACCAGCGCCCTTTACCTCGACAGGCGCGAGGACGTCGACACCTACGTCGAAGTCATGGAACGGCTGTGCGTCGAGAGCGAACCCCCCGAGAGCACAGCCGAGATCATTAACACCATCATGAAGGAGATTAAGTGATAGCGACCTACAACGGGATGCCAGCGGGGAACCTGGGCGGGGCGGCTTGGCTGAAGAGCCGCCACAGCAACTCGCAGGGGACCTGCGTGGAGATGGCACGGCTGCCGGACGGGCAGATCGCCGTGCGGAACTCGCGGCACCCGGAAGGGCCGGCGTTGATCTACACCAGGGCCGAGATCGAAGCTCTCATCCGAGGCGCGCAGGACGGAGAGTTCGACCACCTCATCTCATGACAACAGCGGAGAAGTCCCTGCCTGTCCGGCGGCCTCGGCCGGGGCGCGCGGGCAGGCTCACCTCGTCTCTGCCCGCTCACTCCACCATCCCCCGCGCCGGGCGGTCCGCCGCGCGGCGCGGCGCGGGATGCTCGACGAGCGCGAGCACCCGGCTAGCCATGAACCGCGCCGTCCGCACCGCTGTGCCGCCGCGTGTCACCTCGCTCACCTCGATCATGCCGCGGCGGTTCAGCACCTCCACCCGGCGGCCCGCGCGGGTGGCGGTCACCTCATAGCTCCTGACGGCCTCTCCGGCGTCGATAACGATCTCGACCCAGTCACCTTTCACGTGCGGCCCTCCGGCGGCGCCTGCGGGGTGTGTGCCCTGTCATCGTAGGTGCGCGTGGCGGCAGCCGTTCAGGAGCCCAACGGGAACCGCTTCACGCTGCTCGCGCCGGTGTCCTGTTCCGCCGCGGCCGGCGCGGGGACCGTGGCCTGGCCGGGGACCGTGGCCTGGCCGGGCATCGCGCCCGTGCCGTCGCCCGACGCGGTCCCGGCGCTCTCGCCCGCCGCCTTCCCACCGGTGAGCGCGCCGAACAGGCCACCGAGGCCTTCCAGCGCCTTGCCAACCTCGCTCGGCACGATCCACAGCTTGTTCGAGTCCCCCTGGGCGATCTGCGGCAGGGTCTGCAGGTACTGGTAGGCGAGCAGCCCCTGGTCGGGGTTGCCGTCGTGAATCGCCTTGAAAACGGTGGTGATCGCACGCGCCTGGCCGCCCGCGCGCGCCGCTTGCGCCTCGGCGTCGGCGTTCGCGCGCACGACCGCCGCCTCCGCCTCGCCGCGCGCCCTGAGCACCGCGGCCTGCTTCTCGCCTTCCGCTGTCAGGATCGCGGACTGCTTCGAGCCTTCCGCTGTCAGAATCGCGGCCCGCTTGTCGCGCTCCGCGCGCATCTGTTTCTCCATCGAATCCTGGATCGACGGCGGCGGCTCGATCGCCTTCAGCTCTACCCGGCCGACCCGGATTCCCCACTTGCCCGTCGCCTCATCCAGCTCGCGGCGCAGCTCATGGTTGATCTGATCGCGCGAGGTCAGCGTGGTCTCCAGATCCATCCCCCCGACCACGTTACGCAGCGTGGTTACCGTCAGCTGCTCGACCGCGGTGATGAAGTTCGCGACCTCGTAGGTGGCCGCCTTCGCGTCGGTCACCTGGAAATAGATGACCGTGTCGATGCTGACCACCAGGTTGTCCTTGGTGATCACCGGTTGCGGCGGGAAGCTCACCACCTGCTCCCGCAGGTCGATGAGTGGGCGGAGCCTGTCGACCACCGGAACCACGATGTTCAGGCCGGCGTGCAGGGTGCGGTGATATCGGCCGAACCGCTCGACGATCCCGGCCATCGCTTGCGGCACCACCCGGATCGTTTTCACCACGATGAATCCGGCCAGCGCAACCACAATGAGCGCGAGGACGGCGGTGACAATGGCGCTCATAGCGGCTCAGCTCCCGTTCATGCTGGATCGGTTCCATATACGTGCGCGATTGCGCCCGTGATCTCGATGATGTCCGCGCGCGATCCCGGTTCGAGAACCTGCCCGGGCTTCGCCGCCGCGCCCGCGGCGATCGCGAACATGCCAAAACCAGCGTCGCAGTGAGGATCTCCAGGACCGCTAGTCCCAGGGCGGCGACGAGCCACCATAGCCACGCGTGAATGGCGCCCACAGTGGTGATACTAAGTCGAGAATTCGCAGTTAGTTAAGCTGCGCGCACGCGCGCCGGCGTCAATGGGCGTACCTGGCCAGCGCCGTCCACCGGGCCGAGCGGTGCTCGATCGTCAGCGGCACGCCAAAGCACCGTGACAGGTTACGCTCGGTGAACACCGTCTCCAGCGAGCCGACGGCGACGATGCTTCCCCTGCGCAGCAGCATGGCGTGGGTGAACCCGTCGGGAACCTCCTCCACGTGGTGAGTGACCAGCACCGACATTGGCGCGTTCGGGTCCCTGGCGAGCGCGCCGAGCCGGCGCACAAGGTCCTCGCGGCCGCCGAGGTCAAGCCCCGCGGCCGGCTCATCGAGCAGCAGCAGCTCCGGATCCGGCATCAGCGCGCGGGCTATCTGCACCCGCTTGCGCTCGCCCTCTGACAGGGTGCCGAACCGGCGCCGGATCAGGTGCGCGCAACCGAGCGCATCGAGCATCTCGACGGCGCGGGTGACGTCAGAGGACTCGTACTCCTCCTGCCACCGGCCCAAAACGGCGTAGGACGCGGTGAGCACGAGATCGATCACCTTCTCACCCGGCGGCACCTTCTCCGCGACCGCCGCGCTGGAGAAGCCAATCCTTGGCCGAAGCTCGAAAACGTCCACCTGGCCGAGGCGCTGGCCCAGGATCTCGACCTCGCCCTCGGTCGGGAACAGCAGTGAGGCTGCCACTTGAAGCAGTGTCGTCTTGCCTGCGCCGTTCGGGCCGATGACCACCCAGCGCTCATCCTCGTGCACGGTCCAGTCGATGTTGCGGAGCAACATGTTCCCGTCACGCCGGACACCGACGCCACGCAGCCGAAGAACTTCGTCGGACATGCACGCCCTCCCACCGGCGGACCCTGTGAACAGGCTGCTAAGAACCTACCGCGCGCCGGGCGTGCTATCGCTATCTCCCATACTCCAGCGGTATATCTGGCGCAGTTGGTCCTGCCGCGCGCCCGATCTGGCGAACAGGGCGCTCGCGGCCGGGTCGCCCGGCCGCGCCGGAGCGACGACCTCCGCGTGACCGCGCTCGCGAGCCAGCCTGAGCGCGGCGGCCATGAGCGCCCGGCCGTGCCCGCGGCGGCGGACGGAGGCGTCCACCTCGATCTGCTGTATCAGCATGACCCGCCGGCCGTCCGGGCGAAGCAGCTCGTACCCGTAGAGCCAGCCCACTGGGCCGCCGCCCTCCTCAGCCACCAGCAGCAGCGTGTAGGGATCGGCCAGGAAGTCCCAGGGATCCTGGCGCCTGGATCGGGTGAACCGGCTGATGATGGCGCCCGCCGTCGGCAAATCCGTGATACCCAGGCGGCGCACGCTCATCGACCGGCTCCCAGACTCTCGGGTTTTCAGCAAGTTTCCGGCCGATTGCCCTATATGTACAGCGCTGGGCGCTCTGGCGGCTTTATCCCCCGGCCAAGCCGCGCCGCACCGCGTAGACCGCCGCTTGAGTGCGGTCTTGCACGCCGAGCTTGGTCAGCACGGAGCTGACGTGGGTCTTCACGGTCTTTTCCGCCACGCCCAGGATCCTCGCGATCTCACGGTTTGACCTGCCGTGGGCCAGCAACGCGAGCACCTCACGTTCACGCCTGGTCAGGGCCGCCGCGCCGCGTGTGTCCTGCCGCCTCGCGGCCTGGCCGGTGAACGGGCCCGCCGCCGCCGGCGCGAGCACCACGTTTCCATCGGCGGCGGCCCGGATCGCGCGCACCAGCGCTTCCGGGTCCACGTCCTTGTACAGGTAGCCGACCGCGCCGGCCGCCATCGCGGGCGCGACGGGCCCGGCGCCGGCGGCGCTTGTCAGGATCAGCGCCCGCACCGTGATGCCCCGGGCCCGCAACTCCTCGAGCACGCCGATCCCGTCGAGGCCCGGCATCTTCAGGTCAAGCAGGATCACGTCTGGCGTCAGCGATGCGGCGCGGTCCACCGTCTCTGTGCCGTCAGCGGCTTCGCCGACGACCTCGATGTCGTCCTGGACATCGAGGAAGGTGCGCAGCCCTTGGCGCACGACCGGATGATCATCGGCGATGAGCACCCGGATCTGCGCCGTCATGAGCGCGCCGTCGCAGTGAGCCGCGGCCAGCCCATCAGGGCGCACCAACGCGCGCGCCGACGGGAACCGCGAGCCTTACCGTGGTGCCGGCCCCGGGCGCGGAGCGCACGGTCAGCTTGCCACCGACCGACGAGGCCCGGTCTCGCATCGACGCGAGGCCGAGCCCGTTGGACCGCGCCGCGAGCCCATCCACCGCGAACCCAGGGCCGTCATCGGCGACCTCAAGGATCACCTGCCCGGGTTCACGGCGCAGCCCGACCCGCACCTGCTCGGCGCGGGAGTGCCGCAGCGCGTTGTGCAGCGCCTCCTGCGCCACCCGGTAGACGACCGCATCCACCTCGCTGCCGAGCGATGGCAGCTCACCGGCGGTGAACCGCACCTTCCTGCCGTGCGCGCGGCCCGCCACCTCCGCGTACCTGCGCACGGACTCGGACAGGTCGTGCGCGCTCAGGTCGGGCGGGAGCAGGCCATCGATCACCGCGCGAAGCTCGGCGTATGCTTCCACGCCGAGTTCGGCGACGCTTTGCAGTTCGGCCGCGGCGCGCACAGGATCGCGCGGCACCAAGATCGCCGCCGCGCGTGCCTTGACCCTGATGCCGAACAGCTTCTGCGACACCGCGTCGTGCAGGTCGCGCGCCAGCCGCGCGCGTTCCTCGATCACTGAGAGCTCGCGGCTGCGTTCGTACAGCCTGGCATTGGTCAGGGCGATGGCGGCATGCGCGGCGAAAAGAGAGAGCAGCTCCTGGTCACGTTCGGTAAAACCACCCGGCGCCCGCTTGTTCGCGAGAAAAAGGATGCCAAGCACATCGGGCCCATCCTTGATCGGCACGCCAAGGAAGTCGGCGAGCACGGGGTGCGCGCGGGGGAAGTACTCGAACCTCGGGTCCGCCCTGATATCGGCGAGCCGCAGCGGGTTGCCCTCCCTGAGCAGCACGCCGAGCATGCCATGCTGACGCGGCAGCGGGCCGATCGCCTCCTGCTCGCGCGCGCTCATCCCGGCGACCACGAACTCGGCGAACGAGCCGTCGGTGTCCGGCACGCCGAGGGCGGCGTACCGTGCGCCGATCAGCGACCGAGCCGACCTCACGATCGTGGCGAGGGCATCGCGGACAGACACCTGCCTCGTGACCGCGAGCACCGCCTGGCTGACCTGGTAGAGCGCCTGATCGAGCCGCTCATCACAGGCCTTTGCCGCCGAGGGCTCCGGGTCCGTCAGAAAACCCCGATCCGGCTCGATGGCGCCGGGGTTTCCGTTCAGGCCCTTTCGCTGCCCCATAGCCGAACGCTACCTCCGCCGCCGCGGGACTGGATCGGCCGCCGGTCCTAGGACCATGAACGCAGGCCCGCTACGGCCGCCGCCCGAGGCGCGGCGGGCCGCATGAACCTAGCCTCGCTCTCATGAACGCTCCAAACAATCCCGTCGCACTCGTCACTGGCGCCTCCAGGGGCCTTGGCGAGGCGCTCGCTGGTGGCCTCGCGCGGGGCGGCTACACGCTCATCGTCGACGCCAGGGACGCCGCCGCGCTCGACGCCGCGGTCGCTGCGCTTCCCGTCGGCGCCCAGGTGCGGGCCGTGCCTGGCGACGTCACCGACCCTGCGCACCGCGAGGCGCTGCGCCGCGCCGCCGCCCAGGCCGGCGGCCTTGACCTGCTCGTCAACAACGCGGGCACGCTCGGCGCGAGCCCGCTGCCGCCGCTTTCCCGCTACCCGCTCGCCGAGCTGCGGGCGTCGTTCGAGGCGAACGTCATCGCGCCGATCGCGCTGATCCAGCTCATGCTGCCCTGGCTGCGCGAGCGCGGCGGCGCGATCCTCAACATCACCTCGGACGCCGCGGTGGAGGCGTACGCGGGCTGGGGCGGTTACGGCGCAGCCAAGGCCGCGCTCGAGCAGGCGTCGAACGTGCTCGCCGCGGAGGAGAACACGGTCCGGACCTGGTGGGTCGATCCCGGCGACCTCCGCACCGCGATGCACCAGCGGGCGTTCCCTGGCGAGGACATCTCCGATCGCCCGCTGCCTGGCTCGGTCGTCCCCGCGTTCCTCCGGCTGGTCGGGGAGCGGCTGCCCAGCGGCAGGTACCGCGCCGCGGACCTGTTCCCGGCCAGCGACGCCCATGTTTTCGCCTGAACGGCGGACGCTACCTGGCGCGCCCCCGCCAGGTGACACAGTCCCGGGCGCGCCACGCGGCGCGGCCGTTAAGGATGATCACTAAGGAACATCATGACGATTGAGTTCACTGTCCCGGCCGAACGCGAGGCGCGAGAACCGCCCGAGGCCCGCGGCGAGCGCCGTGACAGCGTGCGGATGCTGGTCAGCAGGCGGCGCGCGGGCGCGATGAGCCATCACGCGTTCACCGAGCTGCCGACGGTTTTGCTGCCCGGCGATCTGGTCGTGATCAACACGTCGGCGACGCTGCCGGCCGCGGTCCGGGCCAGCGCGGACCTCAGCGTTCATTTCTCCTCGCCGCGGCCGGACGGGACGTGGCTCATCGAGCTTCGCGCGCCGTCGGGCGGCGCCACGGCGCCGTGCCGAGGCGGGCGCCCCGGCATGGTGATCGGCCTTCCCGGGGGCGCGCGGCTGACGCTTTGCGGCCGGGTCACCGGGCGGCTGTGGGCGGCTCGGCTGTCCACCGCCGTCATCCCCTACCTGCTGCGCCACGGCAGCCCGATCCGCTATTCGTACGTGCCGAGGGACTGGCCGACGTCGGCGTACCAGAGCGTGTTCGCCACCCGGCCGGGCAGCGCCGAGATGCCGAGCGCCAGCAGGCCTTTCACCGCCGAGCTCGTCACCCGGCTCGTCACGCGCGGTGTTACGGTCGCGCCGCTGACCCTGGACACCGGCGTGTCCTCGCTCGAGGGCGACGAGGCGCCCTACCCGGAGCCCTACGACGTGCCGCCCTCCACCGCGCGGCTTGTCAACCTGACCAGGGCCAACGGCGGCCGGGTTATCGCCGTCGGAACCACGGTCGTGCGGGCGCTCGAAACCGCAGCGGCTTTCGCCGACTCTGGCAACGGCGCCCGCCGGGATCGTGGCGGCGACGGCCGGGCTGGCGGCGACGCCGGCCGGGCTGGCGGCGGCGAGCGCGGCGTGCGGGCGTCGGCAGGCTGGACCGAGCTCGTCGTGTCGGCGCAGCGCGGCACGCGCGTCACCGACGGCCTCCTCACCGGCTTCCACGAGCCACGCTCGTCACACCTACTGATGCTCGAGGCTTTCTCCGATCCAGAGCTGCTGCGCCGCTGCTACGCTGCGGCCTTGGAGCACGGATATCTGTGGCACGAGTTCGGTGACGTTCACCTGCTGCTGCCCTGACTGGGTGCTGGCCGCAGCGGCGAGCACGCGGTGACACGCCTCCACCTCCATGCGCAGTGTGGTGAACGCGGCATTCAGCACACGGGTGAGTCCGGTGGCGCGGGTCACGTTCACGGCATATGTGGGAGCGCGTTGCTGCAATGACCACGCTGGGATCCGCTCGAGGAGCGGCATGGCCGAGGGCCGGGGCGGCGCGGCCGCGGGCGGCGGCGGCGCGGCCGAAGGCCGGACCGGCATGGCAACCAGCCGAAGCCGAGGTGAGTCAGGAGGTAGCGTTGCGTGCGCAAATGAAAGCCCCGCGCGTGACGCTGCTGATCACCTTGACCGGCCGGGACAGGCCTGGGGTGACATCCCGGCTGTTCTCGGTGCTTGCCGCTCACCCGCTCACCGTCGCCGACGTGGAGCAGGTGGTCATTCGCGGTCGCCTGGTCCTTGGCGTGCTTGTGAGCTGCGAGGGTTCCATCGACCTCACGGCCGCGCACCAGGAGATCATGAAAGTCGCCGCGGACCTCGGCTTGGACGCCGAGATCACCATTGGCACGGGCGAGGCCGCCGATGGCGGCCGACGGCGGGGGCAGCTGCATGTGACTGTGCTCGGAAGCCCGCTGCTGCCCTCTGCGATGGCGGCCATCGCGGGCAGGATCGCAGCGGGCGGCGCCAACATCGACCGGATCGGCCGGCTCGCCCGCTACCCGGTGACCTGCATCGAACTCGACGTGTCCGGCGCCGATCCGGAGTCGCTGCGTGCCGGGCTGTCCGCGGAGGCGGTGGCACAGCAGGTTGATGTGGCAGTCCAGCGCGGTGGGCTGCACCGGCGGGCGATGCGGCTGATCGTGATGGACGTGGACTCGACGCTGGTCCAGGGTGAGGCCATCGAGATGCTTGCCCGGCGGGCCGGATCAGCGGAACAGGTCGGCGCGGTCACCAGCGCGGCCATGCGCGGCGAGTTGGATTTCGCGTCGGCGCTGCGCGAACGTGTGGCTCTGCTCGCTGGGCTCGACGCCTCGGCTGTCGACGAGGTCCGCGAGGAGTTGCGGCTCACGCCCGGCACCCGCACGCTGATCAGGACGCTGAAACGGCTCGGTTACCGGTGCGGGATCGTCAGCGGCGGCTTCGCCCAAATCACCGACACGCTGGTGGAGCAGCTCGCCATCGATTACTCGGCTGCGAACAGGCTGGAGATTGTCGACGGCAGGCTGACCGGCAGGCTAGCGGGGCCGATCATCGACAGGGCGGGAAAGGCGCGCGTCCTCGCGCAGTTCGCCAGGCAGGCCGGCGTGCCGCTCAGCCAGACAGTCGCCATCGGGGATGGCGCGAACGATCTCGACATGATCACGGCCGCCGGGCTGGGGGTGGCGTTCAACGCCAAGCCCGTTGTGCGCGATGCTGCCGACACCTCGGTGAGCGTGCCCTACCTGGATGCGATCTTGTATCTGCTCGGTATCTCGCGCGACGAGGTCGAAGCCGCCGACGCCGAGGAGGCGTAGCGGTGCCCAAAGAACGTCTTTGTACTCCAAAACGTTGTTCTGGCCCCTGAAATACCGGCCAGTAACGACATCCTGGAGTACAAAGCCGCGAGAGCGGTCAGCGCTTTGCCCGCGCCGCCTTCTCGGCATCGTCCGATGCCACGCCAGTGGCCCCAGTGCTATCTGTCCCGGCGGGCGTGTCACGACCCGCCTCCACCGCACCTGCGGAGCCGCCGCCAGCGCCGGTGACCTCGACAGGCACCTCAGCGGGTGCGGAGGGCCTCATGGCCGCGGAACGCCGCTTGGAAATAACGATCATCGTGACCACGATTCCGACCGCGACGACCGTCGTGACGGTCCGCAGGGCGACGTTGTGGCTGTAGGTCACCACGCTCGGGGCGATGAGCAGTGACACGAGGTTCATCACCTTGAGCAATGGGTTGATCGCCGGGCCGGCGGTGTCCTTGAACGGGTCGCCGACCGTGTCGCCGATCACCGTCGCGGCGTGCGCCTCTGAGCCCTTGCCGCCATGGTGTCCGTCCTCGACCAGTTTCTTCGCGTTGTCCCATGCGGCGCCCGAGTTAGCCAGGAACACCGCCATCAGCGCGCCGACCGCGATGGCGCCGGCCAGGAAGGATCCGAGCGGCGCGTACCCGAGCCCGAATCCGATCGCGATCGGTGTGAGGACCGCGAGCAGGCCAGGCGTGGCGAGCTCACGAAGCGAATCGCGGGTGCAGATGTCCACCACGCGCCCGTATTCGGGCTTCTCGGTGAAGTCCATGATCCCGGGCCGGGTGCGGAACTGCTCACGGACCTCAAATACCACCCGCTGAGCCGCCCGGCCCACCGCCATGATCAACAGGCTTGCGAACAGGAAGACCACCGATGCGCCTATGAGGAGGCCGACCAGATCGTTCGGCTTGTCGACCGACAGGCTGAAGGCAGGAGCGGTCTTGCTGAGCGCGCCAACGACCGCCGTGCGGAACGACCCGAACAGCGCGGTCGCCGCGAGGACGGCGGTCGCGATCGCGATTCCCTTGGTGATCGCCTTGGTGGTGTTCCCCACCGCGTCGAGGTGGGTGAGCACCTGCGCGCCTTCGCCCTCGATGTCGCCGGACATCTCCGCGATGCCCTGGGCATTGTCGGTGACGGGCCCGAAGGAGTCCATCGACACGATCACGCCGACGGTGGTGAGCAGGCCGGTGCCTGCAAGCGCCACCGCGAACAGCGCGAGTGTGGCGTTGCCGGTGCCGAGCAGGAAGGCGCCGTAGACGGCACCGCCGATCAGCAAGGCGGAGTACACGGCCGATTCGAGGCCGGCCGACACACCGGACAAGATCACAGTTGCCGCGCCGGTGAGCGAGCTCTCGCCGACCTCGCGGACCGGGCGCCTGTTGGTCTCCGTGAAGTACCCGGTCAGCAACTGGATGGCGCTCGCGAGCACCAGGCCGATGAGTACCGCGCCGATTGCGAGCCACTGCGGGCTCCCGCCGTGGGACAGGATCGCGGTGTCGCTCAGCCCGTCCAGGCCGCTGAACTTAGCGGGCAAGTAGACGAACGCAGCCACCGCGACAAGCACGGCCGAGATCACCGCCGACACGAAGAAGCCGCGGTTGATGGCGCTCATGCCGCTTCGGTCGCCCTTGCGCGGCGCGACGACGAAGATGCCGATCACTGCGGTGATCACGCCGATCATCGGGACGATGAGCGGGAAGACCAGGCCCTGGTTCCCAAACGCCACCTTGCCGAGGATGAGCGAGGCCACCAGCGTCACCGCATAGGACTCGAAAAGGTCGGCGGCCATCCCCGCGCAGTCGCCCACATTGTCGCCGACGTTGTCGGCGATGGTGGCCGCGTTGCGTGGGTCGTCCTCTGGGATGCCCTTCTCGACCTTGCCGACCAGATCGGCGCCGACGTCCGCCGCCTTGGTGTAGATGCCGCCGCCGACACGCATGAACATCGCGAGAAGTGCGGCGCCGAAGCCGAACCCCTCCAGCACGCTTGGGGCGTTCGCCCTGAAGATCAGCACCACGATCGCCGCGCCAAACAAGCCCAGGCCGACCGTGAACATTCCGGCGACGCCGCCGGTGCGGAACGCGATCCGCAGGGCGTGGCGTTCGCCGGTGTCACGAGCCGCGGCCGCGACCCGGACGTTGCCACGGACCGTGAGGGACATGCCGGTGAACCCGGTCAGCGCCGAGAACACGGCACCGACCACGAAGAAGGCAGAGCGCCCCCACCGCACGCCGATTGAATCGGCGGGAAGCAGCAGCAGGACAAAGAAGATCAGGATTACGAACACGCCCAGAGTCCTGAACTGCCTCCGCAGATAGGCCGCCGCCCCCTCCTGGACCGCGCGCGATATCTCCTGCATCTTCTCGGTTCCCTGGCCGGCCGCGAGCACCTCGCGCACCAGCCAGCCAGCCACCGCCAGCGCGAGCAGCGCGATTACCGCGACGACGACGATCAGGCTCAGGTTGCCGCCGCTCAGGTGTACTGCGCTACTCGCCCCGGCCAGGGTGAGCCCACTCATCCGTCCTCCTCAAGGCGGGCACCGACGCTCCCGCATACCAAACACGCCGCCGCCGGAAAGACCGGTGCCGGGCAGCGACGCAGACCGCACGGGCGGTCCTGGGCAATGCCATCACTGCAGTGGCGGGAGTCTACGCATGGCGGCGGCAGAACGTAACTTTGGCTAGTTTCCTAACACGTCCGTAATTGATTCGTTATAATTAGGATATCTTCAAGTAACCGTATTCTCACTCACCGGGTGCCAAGGGCCAGCTCATCCGGATGCTGACACCGCAGTCCGTGGCCGAGATCTGTACGTCATCGGCGAGACCCTCGATGACGGCGAGCCCTATGTCGGCGGGAAGGCCACCGTTGTCGTGGAGAATGCCACCGTTGACCGCGCCATCCGCTGCCGCGCCGTCCGTAGCTGCCGCGCCGTCCGTGGCCGCGCCATCCGCTGCCGCGCCGTCCACATCGGCCCCGTCAGTGCCCCGATCGGTGGCCGCGCCCTCCGTGGCCACGCCCTCCGTACCGGCGGCACGGGGTGCGGAACCCGAGCCGACAGCGCCGACCGGCGGGCCGGAAACGCCACCGGAGGGGGCCGAAACGCGGGAGGGGCCGACGGAGGGTGGGGCGCCCGATCCGAGCCCGGCCCGCGTAGCTCTTCCCGACATGGCGCCCACGGGCACCGCACCGCTCGCCACGTCCACAGGCTCGGACTTGGCTGCCGCAGGCTCGGACTTGGCCGCCAGCGTGTCAGGCACGGCACGAGCGTGCTCGCCCGCCCGCTGCGGTGAGCGCTCGCCGTGCCCAGTTGGCACCGCGTCGGTCACCACAACGGAAAAACGCCCGTCGCGGTCGGATAGCTCGATTCGTATCGGTTCGCTGGGGCAGTGCACCCGGTGCGCCTCGACCGCGCGAGAGCACGCCTCGCCGACCGCGAGGCGGACCTCGTCCAGTAGCGATTCCTCAACCCGGCTGCGCCGGGCGACTGCCGTCGCGACAAGCCGCGCCGTGCGCACATGCGCGGGCAGCGGCGTAAAACTGAGCTCGACTGTGGCCATCGGGGGAATCCAGCCGCCGTGGCGGCGGCTACTTCTCCGCCTTCCTGGCCTCGATGGCCTCGTCGACCGTGTCGTGGATGCCGAAGACCTTGGTGAGGCCGGTGATACGGAAGATCTTCAGGATCCGCTCCTGCGTGCAGACAAGGTCAAGCGACCCATCGTGCGCACGGACCCGCTTGAGCCCGCCGACAAGCACCCCGAGGCCGGTGGAGTCGAGGAATTCCACCTTCTCCATGTTCACGATCAGCCGGAAATGGCCTTTGTTAACGAGTTCGATCAGCAGCTCACGCAACCGAGGTGCGGTATAGACGTCGATCTCGCCTTCTACCTCGACGACTTCGCTACCGTCCTTGGTGTGGTGGTCTAGCTTCAGGTCCACATGTCCTCCATGCCACCGTCTTCATGAGCGCGCTGACCCGCGGACGCGAGGGCACCTCCGGTGCGTGTCCCGCAGCGCGCCATTCAATCACGCTCCGACAACGTCTCTATACGAAATCACGATACGCGGCAGGACCGCGCTGGGATGACACACTGGAACTACTCGCAGAAGACACCTCCCAGAAAGACACCGCGCGCCGTCCCTGGGATGCCACCGTACCCCCGGCAGCCCTGGGTCGCGGCGCCCGGCCCGACCGTTGGAGCAGCGCAGGGCGGCTGCGGCGACCCCCGGGCACGAGCAGGCCCGGATACCCCCCAAGCGGACACCGGATACACCGAATACGAGCGGACCCCAGATACAAGGGAAGGCGGCCCGGACCCCAGAGCAGATGCTGACCCAAACAAACGCACATAACGGCTGCGCTTCGGCGACCCGGCTGCTGGTGGATGGCGCCCGGCGCGGCAGGGTGACCCATGTCGAGCACATACCTGCGAGAACGGGCCGACCCACGAGCTGGCCGAGCTGGGTACCCGGCGAGATAGTGCGGCAGCTTGGCACGACCGGAGTCGCGGTGCCCTGGGAACACCAGACCGCCGCCGCTGAGCACGCCAACCGCGGCCGAAATGTGATCATTTCGACGGGGACGGCATCCGGAAAGTCACTGGCCTACCTGCTGCCCGCGCTGACCGCTGTCCTGGACGGCGGCACCGCGCTGTACATCGCGCCATCGAAGGCGCTCGCGGCCGATCAGCTGCGCATGATGCGTGAGCTCGGCCTGCCCGGCATCTGCGCCGCGGCGCTCGATGGCGACACCCCCATCCCCGAACGGGACTGGGCCCGGTCGCACGCCAACTACGTGCTCACCAACCCGGACATGCTGCATCACACACTGCTTCCGCGCCATGGCCGCTGGTCGGCATTCCTCCGCAGGCTGCAGTACGTGATCATCGATGAGTGCCACCATTACCGCGGCGTCTTCGGCGCGCACATGGCCCAGATCGTGCGGCGGCTACGGCGGATCAGCTCGTGCCACGCCCGGCCGCGGACCGCGCGGCCCGTGTTCATCCTCTGCTCCGCGACCGTGAGCCAGCCAGGCAGGTTCGCTCGCGTGCTCACTGGGCTGGAGGCGGCAGAGGTGACGCAGGATTGCTCCCCTCGCGGTCCGCTGACCTTCGCGCTGTGCGAACCGCCGCTGACCCGGCTGCATGGCGAGGGTGGGGTGCCCATCCGGCGCAGCGCCGCGGCCGAGACAGCGGACATGCTCGCCGATTTCGTCGCTGACGGTGTTCGCACCCTCGCCTTCGTCCGCTCGCGGCGCTCCGCGGAAACGATCGCGCTCGCGGCCAGGCGCGCGCTGACCGACGCCGGAGCGGCGGATCTCGCCGTCGGCGTGGCGGCCTACCGGGCGGGCTACCTTCCCGAGGACAGGCGCGCCGTCGAGCACGCGCTGCGCAGTGGCGCCCTCAGCGGCCTGGCCACGACGAATGCCCTTGAGCTCGGCGTCGACATCTGCGGGCTTGATGCCGTGATCCTGGCAGGCTGGCCGGGCACCCGCGCCTCGCTCTGGCAGCAAGCGGGCCGCGCCGGGCGGGCGGGCCGCGAAGCGGTCGCGGTGCTGATCGCGCGTGACGACCCGCTCGACACCTACCTCGTCCACCACCCGCAGGCGGTGTTCGGTCACCCGGTCGAGGCCACCGTGCTCGACCCGGACAACCCGTACGTCCTTGCCCCGCACCTGTGCGCGGCGGCCGCTGAACTCCCGCTCACAGAGACCGACCTGCGGCTCTTCGGCCCCGCCGCCGCTGATGTTGTCGCCGAATTGACCGAACGCAAGCTGCTGCGACGCCGGGAGGCGGGCTGGTTCTGGACCAGGCGTGGGCCGCGTGCGACGGTGAACATCCGGGGGACCGACGGGTTCGGCATACAGATCGTCGAGGAGACGACGGGCCGGCTGCTCGGCACCCTCGATGAGCCGTCGGCGCACATCATGACCCACGCCGGAGCGGTGTACCTGCACCAAGGCGAGACATTCCTTGTTACCGAACTCGACCTGGCCGACCACGTCGCGCTCGTGCGGGCCGGCGACCCCGGCTACACCACCACGGCGCGCCAGCTTACCGAGATCGAGGTCGCCGCGGCCCCGCAGACTGCGTCGCTCGGGAAAGCGGCACTGCACTTCGGTGACGTGGACGTGACCCGGCAGGTGGTGTCCTACCTGCGGCGCAGCACAGAAACGGGTGAGGTGATCAGCGAGGAGCGGCTCTGCCTGCCTGCGCAGACGCTGCGCACCCGCGCCGTCTGGTGGACGATCACGCCTGATCAGCGGGCTGAGCTCGGCGCGAGGGGGGTGGATCTTGGCGGCGCGGCACATGCCGCAGAGCACGCGGCCATCGGCATCCTCCCCCTCTTCGCTGGGTGCGACCGGTGGGACATCGGCGGCGTGTCTGCGGGCCTGCATCCGGCGACTGGCCGGCTGACCGTATTCGTGTACGACGGCCATGAGGGAGGCGCAGGCTTCGCCGAGCGAGCCTTCCATACGGCACGGGCCTGGCTGGACGCAACCCGCGCGGCGATTGAAAGCTGCGAGTGCGCAGACGGCTGCCCTTCGTGCATACAGTCGCCCAAATGTGGCAACGGTAACCAGCCGCTTTCCAAGGTCGGCGCGCTCGAACTGCTCGCGATCCTGGGTTCATGAGGTGCCCGATCGAGCGCGCGTGAGACTCCCCATCGAGCGCGCGTGAACGGCCCATCGAGCGCGCGTGAACGGCCCATCGAGCGCGCGTGTGTTCCTCGTTGGCTTCGCCCTGCGCGCGGCTGGCATGCGGCGGTGCCAGCCGGAGAGCCTGCCGGGCGCCGACCAACCACGGACGCCGACCAGAACGAGGCCCGCTCAATGGCTGAAGCCGGAACTCCATGGCCGGCCCACCGGCGGCGCCGACTCAGCCGCTGACGACGAGGACAGCGCCGACGAGGACAGCGCCGGGCCCGCAGCTGGTGCGGGCAGCCTCCTGCGCCATCGCCAAACAGCTATGTGGGCCAGTGCGAGGAGCGCGATCAACACGCCCGCCGCGACGACGTACCCTGCGCCCGCCGCCAGGCTCGGCCCCACGGCCGGCGCTCCCACTGTGCGCCCGTGCGGCACCGTAAGCGGACTTGCATGCGGTCCGACCGTGGGCTGGACGAGGGGGGATCCACCGGAGAACGCCTGCGTCGGCAGGTCTCGGCGACCGTAGCCGCCGACCGCGTCAAAGCCGCCTGCCCCCGCAGCGGATCCGCCCGCGGCGATGCCGGGTAGCCGCCCACCGGCCGCGCCTGCGGCGCCCGGTATGGACACGCGGACGATCGGCGAGACAGCCGATGCGAGGGTGCCTCCGGCGCCGTCGCTGCGGTACGCGACAACGGCAAATCCGACAGTCGGCCCCGCCATGGCAGGCAGGCTCACCATGGCCGCGCAGGTGGCGGTGCCGCACGCGCTGCGCACACCGAGCCAGGTGACCTCGGCGACGCTGGTGTTGCGCACCGCGTAGCCGGAGAGATCGGGTTCGGTCCCCCTGGCCCAGGTGACACGCACCGTCCGGCCGGACAGCAGGTCCGTCCGGCCGGACAGCAGGTGCGCGCCGACACTGGTCGGCGCGGCAGGAGGGATCCGCAGCCTGATCCTCGCCGACGCGGCCGTGTACCAGGGCGCGACGGCCAACTGCTGACGCAGGGCCACCGGGTAACTGCCGTTGCGCAGCGGCGCGGTGGCGAAGGTGTAGGACAGCGTGCTGCCAAGCTGTAGCGGGCCTGCCGAGCGAACGACCTTTCCGTTGAACACCAGCTGGGCCGCCTGCACGGCGTCGGTGTGGGCGACGATGGTGACCTTGGTGGCGCTCGTGACCACCGACGGAGCGGAGAGGCTGGCCGCACTGGCTGGCGCGGCGATGGCAAGCAGCCCACCACTCGCCGCGGCGATCAGGGACGTGACGATCGCAGACCGGCTAGCCGCTCGCACGGCGCCTCCTCACATCGGTGAGCATTGGCATGCTAGGCCCGAACCGCCGCTCTTGCCACGAAGTAACGAGTTCCAGTCCAGATCGTAACGATAAACGCACCTTGGTGACGTGCGTCACAGAAGGGGAGGAAGGGTCGGGAAGGGGACGAAAAGCCCCAAGGGGCGGCCAAGCCGCCCGTCTGACCCCAGACATGTGGCGACCCCCGCCGGGGGGGAGAGCGGGGGTCGCCGTACGGTCCGGCTCCGGGGGGGTAGAGCCGGCCCGTTTCGGGAAAAAGCCGGTTGCCTTCGGTGTTGCCGTAGGTTCTGCGCGTTACTCCATATGCTGCCTGATCGTGGACAGTTCCGTCGAGCCGGTGCGTTCAGCCGATCACCACTTTTTTGTCAGAGCGCCCGATCTTCGAGATCGGCGCGTCCTTGGGATCGGCGTCCCCCATCTAAGGTAGCGGCCCGGCCGGGTAAATTGACACACCTGGGGTGTGTAAGTGGGTCTTTCTTTGGCCGCGCGACGGCTGGCGGCACCCGCAGTGCCGATGCCACCGCCCTCGGCCGCGCTGGGGCGCTCGCCCTCCGCGCAGCCATGACGACACCGTTTGGCGCGATTGCCGTCGGCAAACCCGGACATACCCTGCCCGGCACCAAGACACCGGACATCGCGCCACTCCAGACGCATGACGCATCAGCTGCGCGCACGCTCCGGTGCAACACCACCGGTGGCGCTCAGCCACTCTGTCACGCAGCGCCGGCCTACGCATGAAAGCGCATGAATCAATCGAGATCACGAATTGGTCACGTGGAGGGCTTTCCAAGCAGGCTTATTCGTCGTAGAAAGGTGTCACGGGCCAAGGAGGTCCGGGCACGGCACCCGGGTACCCACGCGCGACCAGCCGCGGGAGGCGTGCCGAGATAGGTAGCACCACGATGGTGGGCCTGGCCAGAAATGGGCAGCCTGTCCGGATTGGTCAACCTATCCGGCAAAATAAAGGTGCACGCTTGGTAACCCGGTGTGACGTGCTGGCGCGGCGGCGCCCTTGAGAGGGCGCCGCCGCGCTGCATGTGCGCACCTGCGCGCGCGGCGCAGGTCCGGCCGCCCTGACGTATCGCCCCCCGCATCCCGGCACGCCCCGCACCCGGCCCGCGCAGCGCCTCCACCTCGCGCCGCACCCCGGCGGCGCCGCACCCCAGCTCGCGCCGCACCCCGGCGGCGCCGCACCCCAGCTCGCGCCGCACCCCAGCGGCGCCGCACCCCAGCGGCGCCGCACCCCGGCGGCGCCGCACCCACTGGCTGGTCGGCGACGGGGCCGTGACCGGCATATGCTGATCTGCACCACTGCGTACTCGGCGCTCGCCGGTGCCCGTGGGTTGCCACGGTCTCTGCGGGGACGCCATGAACCTACCCACCGCCGAGGCGGAGGCCTCATGGTTTCCTTAACGGCTGCGCGGGATTGTCCGCAGTGCGGGGACGGCATGCCGTTGGGCTGTCTCGGCGCCAATCGCCGGATGTCCTTCGCAAAGGCTCGGCGATCCGCCACAGTGACTACAACGGCTCGCCGGGCAGGTACTGAGACGGAGCAGAACGGAGATCAAGCGATGGCCGAGACCGGAACGCCACGCCGCGGGCAGCGCGCTCCACGAGCAGGCGGCGCGAACGGCGAGTCGCTCGGCGAACTCGTGTCATTGGCTGTCAGGGACGTCTCCCAGCTGGTCAAGTGGGAGATTGACCTGGCAAAGCTGGAGCTGCGCGATGACCTCAAGCGGCTTGCCATCTCCGGCGCCATGCTCGGGGTGGCGGGCTTCGTCGGGTGTCTGGTGCTTGTCCTGCTCTCGTTCGCGGCGGCATACGGCCTCATCTCAGCCGGCATCTGGAGCTGGGCGGCGTTTCTCATGGTGTCTGGCGGCTACATCCTGGTGGCGGGCGTCGCGGTGCTCATCGGGATACGGAAGATGCGCCGCTTGTCAGCGCTGCGCCGGACCCGCGCCTCCGTGCAGGGCGGGTTGGCCATGCTGCGCCATGACGGCGGCGCTGAGGAGGCCGGCTGATGTCAGCGCCGACGGAATCGGCTGTCCAGATTGACGGGCCTTGGGCGCACAAATCTGTGAGCGCCAACGGAACCCGTTTTCACGTGGTCGAGAGCGGCGACGGGCCGCTGGTGCTGCTGCTGCACGGCTTCCCGGAGTTCTGGTGGAGCTGGCGTTACCAGCTGCCCTCGCTTGCCCGGGCCGGATTTCGCGCCGTCGCCGCTGACCTGCGCGGTTACGGTGGCAGCGACAAACCGCCGCGGGGCTACGACCTGGTGACCGCTGCCTCAGATGTGGCTGGCCTCGTTCGTTCGCTTGGCGAGGCTAATGCCGTGGTGGTGGGCCACGACTGGGGCGCCCTGGTGGCGTGGACCGTGGGCGTCTACTACCCGAAGGTGGTCAGGCGGCTCGCGATCTTGTCGGCGCCGCATCCGCTGCGCATGAACGGCGCCGTCTTGACCGACCCATTCGGGCAGGGCAAGCGGAGCGGTTATGCGCTGGTGTTCCAGCTGCCCGCGACACCCGAGCGTCGGCTGGTCCGTAACGGCGGGGCAAAGGTCGGCCGCATGTTGCGGGAGTGGTCACGGCCTGGCTGGCCGAACGACGAGGCCGACAGGCGCTACCGTGAGGCGATACGCATCCCAGGCGTCGCACATTCCGCTTTGGAATATCACCGCTGGATCGTCCGGTCCAGGCTGCGCCCGGACGGCATTCGCTACGTGCAGCGGATGCGTTCGCCGATTGGGGCGCCCATCCTGCAGCTGCACGGCGCTCTGGATGTGTGCGTGCTGCCCCGCACGGCGCGCGGCTCCGGCCGCTACGTCGACGGGCCCTACCGTTGGCGCCTGATCGACGGCGCCGGACATTTCCCGCATGAGGAGCTGCCCGACCGGCTCAACACCGAGCTGTGCGGCTGGCTCGCCGATCCTGAACCCGAACGATGAGCAGGGACAGGGACACCGAGGGTCGGCCACGCAACGCCCGGCCGCGTGACGCGCTCGGCCGGCCACTCGGCAGAGGAGCGGCCGGTGAGCCGCGCGTGGCCGACGACCTCGTGCTCGCGCCGACGGCGACGCTGGCGGAGGCGCAGCGGCTCATCGACGCCGACCGGCCTTTTCACGCCCATGAGGTGCTCGAAGCGCGCTGGAAGGCGTCACCGGACGCCGAGCGCGACCTCTGGCAGGGTCTGGCTCAAATCGCCGTCGGCATCACCCACGCGCAACGCGGTAACGCGCTGGGCGCCATTGCGCTGCTGCGCCGTGGCGCCGACCGCGTCCGCCCATACCTCGCGGACAGCGCGCACGGGGTAGACACCGCGGCAGCCGTTCGGGCTGCTGAAGACCTAGCCGACCGGATAGAGCGCCTCGGCCTCACCGACCTTTCGCCGTCCGGCCTGCGGCTACGGCTGTTTGCCTGACCGAAGGCGACGGCGCCGGTCAGTCGCAGCCGCCAGTTGAGACCGCCGCCCTCGCGCCCGCGCTGGCCCGCACGTCCGGGCTCACCTCCGCAGCCGTCAGCGCGTAACCGGTGTCGGGCTGCCCGACCGCGGCCGCGAACACCACCCCGTAGACGTCGCCGTCGGGGGCGAGCAGCGGGCCGCCTGAGTTGCCCGGCTCCACATTGGCGCGAATCGAGTAGATCTCTCTGGTCACCTGGGCGGACTGGTAGATGTTGGGGCCGCGGGCCTGCTGGGTGCCGCCGATGCGGGCCGCGACAGCGCTCAGCAACGGGACATCGCGCGGGTATCCCGCCACGATCGCGCTGTTGCCGGTCCGCGCCGGGCCGGCGAACGACAGCGCCCGCGTGTGCAGGCCCGGCACATAAAGAACCGCCACGTCCCTGTCGAAGTTGTAGAGCACCACCTGCGCGTGCAGCGTCCGATGGTCGTCGGTGATCACATCTGGCCCGTCGCGTACGCCTGCCACCACGTGCGCGTTGGTCATCACATGGTTGGGCGCGAACACAAACCCGGAGCCTTCGATCTTGCGTGAGCAGGCCGGTGCGGTGCCGAGCACCTTCACCACGCTCACAGCCGCGCGGCGGACTCCGGGCTTGTGCACCACAGCGGCGTCCGGCGGTCGCACCGAGACGATCCCCTCCGCGCCGAGACCGCTGAACACCTGTGGAAAAGGCCCGCTCGCCACGACACGCCTGAAACTTGAGAACCAGGTGCGCGCGCTCTCCGGCATCAGCGTGTCCACCCCGCGGAGCACCTCGGAGTGGTTCACCTGGTTGACCACCGTGGGAAACGGGGCATTTTGCACAGACGTGCCGATGAGCCAGGCGATGATCAGCACGGACAGCGTGCTGACGCCCGCGCCCGCGGCTGAGTCGACGATCGTGGCCGAGCGCCAGGTGACCATGTCTCGCATGGCCGCGCCCACGGTCGACGCGGCGAACTGGCCGATCATCGCGGCGACGAATACGACCACGATGGCGAGCAGGGACTGCTGTGCCTGCCCCGAGGCGAGCGACTGGGCGATGGCTGGGGCGATGACCAAGCCGAAGGCTGCGCCGCCGAGGAAGCCCGCGAGGCTCAGCGCGCCGATGATGAAACCCTGCCGGTAACCCGACACGGCGAAGGCCGCCACGATTCCAATCAAGATCAGATCGAGCAGGTCACCGGGCACGTGCCAACGGTATAGCGCGCTAGGCCGCCAGTAACTACCGCCCGGGGAAGTTTGATCAGCCGCGGCTAGCCGAGCGCGCTGGGGGGAAGCTCCTCGACCCGTTCGGCGTCCCACGGGCGTTCCCATCCGCAAAGTGCGAGGAGCCGGTCCAGGATGCCCGCGGTGAATCCCCACACGAGCACGCCGCCCACGCGAAATGCCGGGCCGACCAGGCCAGACGGGTGGCGAACGGTGAACCGGTTAGCCGGATCGGCGAGGTCGGCGATCCGTACGCGTTCGACCGCGGCGACCTCGGCCGGGTCGGCGGGCCCGACCGGGGTCGGCCGTCGCCACCAGGCAAGCACCGGGATGACGCGAAAACCGCTGCGTGCCACAAACAGCTCGGGCAGGACGCCGACCACTTCGACACCGGCCGGGTCCAGACCGGTCTCCTCGGCCGCCTCCCGCAACGCCGCCGCGACCGGGCCAGCGTCCCCTTCATCGATCGCCCCGCCAGGGAACGCGGTTTGCCCGGCGTGCGTGCGCAGCCCGGAGCTGCGCTGTATCAGCAGGACATCGGGCCCGGCCGGGCCGTCGCCGAAGAGCACGAGCACGGCCGAGGCGCGACCGCCCGCTGGTGGTGGCCGCAGATGCACAGACACGGGCATCTGGCGCGCCACGTCAGCCAGGTCACGCAACCAGCCGGGCGCGGTGTGCCCGGACGCGGTGTGCCCGGACGCGGTGTGCCCGGACGCGGCAGGCACGTCCTGCGGTTCGGGTGCCTGCCGCGCGCTCTGCGCACCATGACGGCCGGCTCCACTCACGAAAACGGCCCAGTCTTGACGAGCTTGCGCGCGGTCTGCTCATCGGTTGGCCCCGCACCGAACGACGGGCACAACCGGGCGATCCCGCAGGCGCCGCATGCGGGCCTGCGGGAGTGGCACACCCGTCGGCCATGCCAGATCAGCCGGTGCGAGGCCATCGTCCACTCCGGCCGTGGCAGCAGCGCGCCGACGTCGCGCTCGATCTTGACAGGATCGGTCTCGGTGGTCCACCCGAAGCGGCGCGCAAGCCGGGCGAAGTGGGTGTCCACTGTGAGGCCCGGCTTGCCGAAGGCGTTACCGAGCACGACGTTCGCGGTCTTGCGGCCAACGCCGGGCAGCGTCACGAGTTCCTTCAAGGTGGCAGGAAGCTCGCCGCCAAATCGGTCGCACACTGCCTGGCCGAGACCGATCAAGCTGGTCGTCTTGGCGCGGAAGAACCCGGTCGACTGGATGATCTTCTCAAGTTCCTCGCGGTCGGCGGCGGCATAGTCCGCGGCCGTGCGGTACCTGGCGAACAGCACCGGGGTCACCTCGTTGACCCGCCGGTCGGTGCACTGGGCGGAGAGGATGGTCGCCACTACCAGCTCAAGCGGCGAGGTGAAGTTCAGCTCACAATGCGCATCCGGGTACAGCCGCGCCAGCTCGCGGTTGATCCTTCGGGCGCGGCGCACCAGCGCAGTCCTTGACGGGGGGGCGTCGGTCACCTGCCAAGCTTAGAGCCTGTTTGAAAACCCCGATTCGGCTTCGGAGCCGCCCCGGGTCGCCCGTGTGGCGGGTGCCGAGGCCCGCTGCGGCGTCTTTGTACGCTGCAGCGTTGTTCTGGCCCCCGAAATACCGGCCGGTAGCGACGTTCTGGAGTACAGAGCCGCTGCGGCCGGGTTCTGGGCCGTGGGCGAAGCGGTGGACGATGGGGTAGGTGAGGGTGATGGGGCAGGCGGTGGCGCAGCGGTGGGGCTGGCCGACGGTGTGGGCGACGGCGAGCCAGATCCTGGCGGGGACGGCGCGGGGCCCGGGGTGCCGGACCAGGTGACGGCCACGGTCATGTTTCCAGGGCCGACGATGAAGGTGGCCCGGCCCGGTCTGTTCCCGGAAGACACCATCACGGCAAGCGCCATGTTCGCGCCCGCAGCCAGCGTTCCCTCGTAGCTGCTCAGTGACAGCTTCGGCGAGGAGGTGCTCGCCGACCAGGTGACGGGTCCGCCCTCAGCGCTGAGCACGATCTTGCCCTGCACCGACGTGCCGAGGTCAATCCCGTCGGCGGACAGCAGCAAGTGCCCGGCCGCGGGCAGGCCGCCGCCTAGCGGCTGTTGGGCAGGAGGCAATGCCGACCCGGCCTTGCGCTGCGCCGGCTTGTCTGCGCCGAGCACGCCAAGCAGCGCGCTCGGCGCGATCGCGGAACCACGACTTGGGCTGGTGTGGGCCGGGCCGCGCGCGCCATCCGCTGAGCCCGGCCGAGCGGTTGGAGCGTCGGCGCCGCTGGGCGCACCTGAGGCCACCGAACCGGGCACGATGCCGCGGAGCATCGTCTCGAATCCGCCGAGGCGGCCGACGACGAACCCAGCGCCGAGGACGATTGCGGTAACGACGGCCGCCAAGCCCACCCACCGGCGGCGCCGACTGGATTGCCCTGGCCCGGCCTCAGCTGGCCCGGCCTGGGCCTGCCCGGCCGGCTCGGCCACCCCGGCATCAGAAACCTCGGTTGCGCCGTTCGGCCTGACCGGAAAGCCGACGTCATCGAACGCGGCACCGCGGGCGACCACGGATGCCCTGTACTCGGCCATCTGCGGACCGCGAAGGCAGGCCATCGCGCGCCTGCGAGTGTCGGGCGGCGGTTCTGGCATCGGGAGCAGGCTAAAGACCTTTGCCACGGAAACGCTGCGCGGCAAGCTCTGCGCACATGATGGACAGTTGCGCGCATGCCGGACAAGCTGCTCGCGCTGCCCGGCGGTAAGCTTTCCGTGCCAGTCGGCCAGAATCGCGGCTCGGCCGCGACACCGTGCGGCGCGGGTGTGTGCGAGTACCTCCCCCGCGAGCGCCTGCTCCAAAGCCGCCCGTCCACGGGCAAGCAACGCCGCAGCGTCCGGGCCTGCGACGCTGAGCACCGAGGCGACGTCATGCCCGGCCAGACCGTGCCGGAATGACAGTTCGAGCGACTCCCGCTCCTGCGCGCCGATGCCCATCACGGCATGCCATGCCATCAGCGCTGGATCCGGGCCCGCCTCCCGCGTGCGGTCCCGCAGCAAGTCGGGATCGCGGACCGCTGACGGGTGCCTGCGGCCGCATTCGACTCGCGCAATGGCATAAAGCCAGGGAAGCAGTTGCGCAGGGTCGCCGATCTTCTGCAGGTGGGCAGCAGCCACAATCAGCGTGTCGCAAAGCGCCGCTTGCGCGGCGTCGGTGTCCTGGAGCAAAAACCAGCAATACTGGAAAAGTGCGGCGGCGTGTTTGTCGTGGATCGTCTCGATCGTGTCCGGACCGCGATCCGCGCGCTCCGCCGCAGGTAGCTGGTCATTCACGGGAATAAAACTAGGGCTTGGCACATGCGTTCAGCCACTGACTCGGCCGAACCCGCCCGCGACGGCCAGGTATTTCCCTGGTGCCGGACAACGATGAGTTGATGGGCTTTTTCCAGAGTTATTGGGCAGCTTTATCAGGATCTATTTGGCTCATTTACCCCGCCGTCAATAACATACCAAGCCGCAGGGAATGATGCATGGCCGGTGACCCTGTCAGGCGCGCGTGACGGGTCAGGCGCGCATGCGAGCTTCCTCGATCGTCCGGAACACTGGCAGCCGCTTGTCCAGGCCCGTTATCTGCAGCACCTTCTCTACCAGCGGTTGCGGTGCGATCAGACCGTAACGGCAGCCAGCCGCGTCCGCGTCGTTGGCTATCCGGACGAACGCGCTCAAACCTCGCGAATCACAGAATGATAGGCCGGTGAGATCAAGCAAAAGCAACCTGGCTTGCCGCCCGATAGCCGCCTGACCCCGGCGATAAAGGCCCTCAGCCGTGGCGAGATCCAGTTCGCCCTGGACCTTCACGATGAGCGTGCCATCGTCGCCGTCTGGCGCTTGGCCATTTGTGCTCCGGCTCATCACCCTTCCTCCTCGTGGCCGGACCCTCCCCGCGCGTTGCGGTCAAGAATTTCGCGCCCGGCGTCTGACATGTTAGGGCCAAAGGTCCCTGGCTGGTCGACAGCGTACTGAAGGCTCGTAACTGGGGCAAAGCACGTCCTGACCCGCGACCCGTGGGCCGGGCACGGCCACAAGCGGCCAGCATGCACGTCATATCGACGGTCCCGCACCAGATGTCCGATCCGTTCCATCGCATCATCCCCCATGTTGAGATGCCTGCCCAACACGACGATCACGACCCGGCTGGCACCCGCGAGCTTGAGCGCCGTCGCGGCGGACTGAGCCCGCGACCCGGTCGTCCATGTGTCGTCAAGCAGCAACACGCGCGCCCCGGCCAGCTGGGCGGGGGAGGTGAAGCGGTCCAGACCCAGGTCACGGTCGTCGGGGTCGGGCGGATACGGCCGCGCGGGTAACGCAAGCTCGGCCCACGGCCGGGCGAGCAGCGGTGCGGTGAGGGCGCGCAGTGGATGGGGTCCCGACCGTCCACGGGTGCTCGGAACCACGGCCAGATGGGTGGGCGCGCCGCCGCCCGCCAGCCGCCACGCGCAAGCACAATGGTCGCGCAGAAACACAAGCAGCAACGACAGCAGAGCCGCCCGCGCGGACGCGGCACCAGGCCGTGCGGACTTGTAAAGCCAGAGGGCGTGCGCGTACTCGCCGCCCTTGATCGCGTAGGAGACCGGGACGATCGCGTCGGCCAGCAGGCGGCCAGGAGCGCTCTGCGCGTGCAGGCCGCACTGAAAGCAGCGCAGGTAATCGGTGCGGGCAGGGCCGCGGCACACGGCGCAAACGCCTGGCCCGGGTGGCAGCGGCGGGTGCAGCCAGCCTGCCTGCGCCGCAACCAGGCGGCGGAGCCTGGCCCAAGCGGCACTGGTGGCCGGCCCACCGCGACCGGTGGCCGTCCCACGAATGGCGGTCAACCCACCACGGTCGGTGGATACCCGCTCGGGCGCGCCATCGGACATGCGCCGATGGTAGGAACCAGCGGTGACATTCCCGAGCGAGCAGTAGGCCGAAGTACCCGGCTGCAACGTCTTTGTACGCCGGGATGTTGTGCGGCCACCTTAAATAGCGGCCCACAACGACATCCTGAAGTACAAGGACCCGGGTGGGGTTCTGGCTGCGGTACCAAGCCGCGGGTGGGTTCTGGCTGAGATAGACAAGACGCGGGTGGGGTTCTGGCGACGTCAGGGTCAGCGGCATGAGGGATGCGATCAGCTCGACGGCGGCAGGTTAAGAGTCGCGCGGGACATCGGCAAGCGCCAGGCCCAGCGCGACGGCGTCGCGGTGGCCGGCCGGCGGGGCGGCGTCGCGGTGGCCGGCCGGCGGGCCGGCGTCGCGGTGGCCGGCCGGCCGGCGGGCCGGCGGGCGTGCGGGCACCCCGACCACGCGGGACAGGTCCCGTTCGATCTTGTCGCGGCTCACGAACGTGCCGCCGCCGCGTCCCGGGATGCGGCGGACCATGCCACTGTCGGCCAGCACGGCGAGCGCCTGGCGCAGCGTCGCGCGGCTCACTCGCAGCTCCGCCGCGAGCGCGCGCTCGGCGCCGAGCCGCTGCCCCGGGCGCAGATGCCCGGCAGAGATACGCTCGGCAAGGACGCGGCGCACATCCTCGGGCGTGCGGCCGCCAGCGGCGCTACCCATCAGCCTGGGTCCAGCGCGGCAAGCGACTCTGGCAGCACCTGGCCGCCGTCCACGACGATCGTCTGACCGGTGATGTATCCGGCCTCGTCGGTGGCCAAGAACAGCGCCGTGTAGCCGATCTCGTCGACGGCGCCCAGCCTACGCAACGGGATGGTCGCCGTCATTTCCTTGAGGTAATCCTCGCCAAGCTCGGTAAGGCCCTCGGTGAGCACGTTGCCTGGCAGCACCGCGTTGACCGTGATGCCGCTTGCGGCTAGCTCGATGGCGGCAGTGCGCATGAAGCCGAGCTGGCCGGCCTTGCTCGCGCCGTAGTGCGCCCAGCCGGGGAAACCGGTGATGGGCCCGGTTATCGACGAGGTGAGGATCACCCGGCCATGGCCCGAACGGGCGAGCGCAGGTATGCACGCCTGCACCGACAGGACGCATCCCTTGAGGTTGGTGCCGAAGACCAGCTCAATGTCCGCATCGGTCATGTCCGCGAGCCTGCGCTCGGGGAATATCCCCGCGTTGGCGCACAGGACGTCGATCCCGCCCAGCCGCTGCGCCGCGGTTTCAGCCACCCGCGCGCAGTCCTCGCGCGAGCTGACGTCGGCCAGCACAGCGGAGACGTCCGCGCCGTCGGCGGACAACTCGCCCACGGTGGCGCGCGCCGCCTCCTCGTCCCTGCCCACGATGAGGACTCGCGCGCCATTGCTGGCGAACACCCGCGCGATGCCCTTGCCGATGCCGCGGGTCGCGCCTGTCACCACGACCGCGCGACCTGAGATTGATGTGAACACGCCGCCTCACCTTTCTCGTCAGCCGGCCCCAGCCCGGCTTCAGCCGGGCCTCAGCACGCCTCAGCCGGTTTCATGCATACCGGCCCAGGTAGCGTTCGGCCAGGTCGCAGCTGTCGCGGGCGTACCCGGCGCCGAGTTCGCGCGCGATGTCGACCGCCGTGTGCGAGCCGATCCACGCGACAAGCAGCAGCCGCCGGAACAGGATGAACGTCCAGATCTCCGCCTCGTCCCGCGCGGGAAGCGTGGCGGCCCGGCGGTAACCGGACAGCCAACTGTCGACCAGAGCCGGCACCTGCGGCTGGTGCTCGAAGAAGCTCACCGATGTCCCCACGTCGTAGAGGTACCAGCTGAAGCCGCAGTCATCGAAGTCGATGACGCTGACCCCGCCGTCGGCGTCCGCGTCGTCGACGAGCAGGTTGGCAAGCCGGGTGTCGGCGTGGACCAGGCCATAGCGGTGCGGCTCGGTGCCAAAGCTGGCCAGCCGGTCCCGCAGTGTGCTGTCAAGCCTGCCGAGCACCTCGCTTTCCGCGGGGCCAACCCCCACGCCGTCCTGCCAGCGGCCCCAGCGGGCTTTGGGGCCGAACGCAGCGTCGTAGTCCCAGTGAAAACGGGTGAACCAGGCCGGCCGCGTCCAGCGCAGCGCGTGCCCGTGCATCCGCGCGGTGATCTCGCCGAGTTCGGCGAAGTGCTCGACGGCGTGTTCGACGGGCTCGTTACCTGGCAGGAACTCGAACCGCACGCAGTGCCGCTGCTCGCCGGTTGACGGATCCGTCGTGGTCACGACGCGACGGCCGTCGGCGGCGGGCAGCACGCGCGGTGTGCGCACGCCAGCCTCCGCGCGCAACGCGTCCATCCAGGCCAGCTCCGACTCGATCTCCGCCTCGCTGTGGTAGCCGAGCCGGTGTACGCGCAAGATGGACTGCCCACTATCGGGATCATCGACGAGGTAGGTCGCGTTCTCCGAGACGTTGAGCAGGCGGACGGTGGCGGCGGGATGACACCCGTAGCCCCCAATCGCGGCTTGTGCGCACCGGGTGACGCGCTGCAGGACGTCGCCGCCCACCGACAGGTCATGTCCCTCACCCATGCTCGCGCCCTTCGACGGCACCAAGGACGGCGGCGATCGCCTGCTGAGCCCGCAGCACGTCATCGGTGCGGCCGCTCATGTAGATCCGTCCGGCTACACCGATCATGGACACGTCGACAAGCGTGACGCCAGGGGCGGCGCGTTCGGCTTCGTTCGCGGCGACCGCGGCGAACAGGGCGGGCGTCATCTCGCAGACCAGCAGCGTGTCGCCGGGTATGACCATGGAGCCACCGCGGTTGATGATCACGCCCTGCCGGTCGGTGACATCAGTGATCACGTCGCAGAACAGGATCGTGGGCTTCAGCTGATCTGCCGCGCTAGCCCGCAACCCGGCGAGTATCGCCCGGCCCGCCCGCTCCACCGCGCCGAGTTCGCGAGCGTGCACCTCGAGGACGCCGAACTGGCGCTCGACGAACAAGATGCCCGGCTCGACGGCCGGCACCGCGCGCAGCGCAAGGTCGGCGACCCGTTCGATTGCAAGCCCGGGCACCACCTCGACGATGAGTGCGTGCTCGCCCTGCACGGGCGGGTAGCCGCGGGCGCGGGTCGGTGTTGCCATGTACGCGGCGAACTGCTCCCGCGGCGACCGCGGCCTCGCCGAGTGTCCTCGCGGCGTCGGCGCAACACTCGCGGGCGCCGCCGGAGATGCCCTTGCCTGTGACGAGGATGTCGGACTCGATCCCGTGCTTGGTGATCGCCCGCAGCTCGCCCGTGCGCATCAGGCCGGTCTGCACCTGGTCGGCGATGTACAGCGCCCCGCTCCGAGAACCGCTCGTCGCCGGTGGCCACGGCAAGGCCGGTGTGCCCGTGGTACGCCTTGGCGATCGAAACGATCTTGCGCTTTTTCGTCGTGTGCCGTGCGGTCTTCAACGCGATGTCGATGGCCTCGCCGCCGCCGCTGCCGAGCACCACCTTGGTGAGGTTCTGCGGGGCCGTTCGGATGAGAGCTTCCGACAGCGCGGCCCTTGCCAGCGAGTGTCGAAACGCTGCATGGCGGCGGTGACCGCCTGCACGATTTCGGGGTTGCGATGGCCGAGGTTGTATGTGCCGCCGTTGAGGTGTACGTCGATGAGCCGCTTGCCGTCGACGTCGTAGATGAAGTAGCCGTCCCGCCGGTCGATGACCAGCGGCACACCCGAGTCGATCCAGAACTGGGTCTTGTCCGGGTTCCAGAACTCCTTGGACTTCGCGAGCATCTCGGCTTTCGACGCGAAGGCGATGAGGTCCGTCCGGTGTGCGGGATGCAAAGCCATGGCCACCTCCGCCGGCTGCGGTGATACTGTCCGCGCTGTGACGCGCGCCACAACGCACAGGCTGTGACCATAAGGCGCGGCGCGGGGTGATCGTGGCTGCTGCCACGGGCTAGGTCGTCGGAGGAATCCACGGGAGGAATCCATGGCACAGTCGGAACTCGTCGGAGACGGCCAGCCCGGACGGACGCTGCGGCCGGAGGACTTCGATGTCGCGCAGCGCGGCGAGATCCCAAAGCTACGTAAGCACGCGGTCGGGCTCGGCGGCGTCCTCTTCCTGACGGTCACTGGATCCGCGCCGATCTCGGCGATGCTGTTCAACACCCCGATCGCGGTCGGCTTCGGCGAGGGGGTTGGCACGCCGGCCGCGTTCATCTTCGCCGCGATCGTGCTGACCGTGTTCTCCGTCGGGTATGTCGCCATGGCGCGCAGGAAGACGACCGCCGGCGGTTTCTACTCCTACATCAGCCACGGCCTAGGCCGCGAACTCGGGCTTGGGACCGGATTCGGCGCCCTGCTCGCCTACTCGGTGTTCGAGGCATCGCTGTGCGGCGGTTTCGCCTACTTTCTCGGCCTGAAGCTCAACGCGTTCGGTGTCAGTGTGAGCTGGCCGTGGCTCGCCCTCGCCATGGTGGTCCTGATCTCGGCGCTGACTTACTTCGACATCCGGCTTTCCTCCGCGTTGCTCGCTCTTGGCCTGGTCAGCGAGGTACTCATCTTGCTGATCTTCGACGGCTACCTGTTCGCGCGGGGGAACGTCAACTGGAACGCGATCAACATCGTCAACGCGTTCAAGGGGTTCCCCGCGTCGGGCAAGCTCGCCGCGGGAGCGATCGGGATCGGGCTGTTCTTCGCGTTCTGGTCCTGGGTCGGCTTCGAGATGGCGCCCAACTACGGTGAGGAATCGCGCGACCCGAAGCGGATCGTGCCGCGCGCCATGTACATCTCGGTGATCGGGCTCGGCCTTTTCTACGCAATTACCTCGTGGGCCTCGCTGGCCGGCTATCCGACGGTCCACGCCGCGATCGCGCAGGCGCAGACTAATGCCGCGAACTACTACCTCACGCCCGCCAAGCAGTTCGCCGGCCAATGGGTGTCATCGTCGATGAGCTACCTGATCATCACCGGCTCGTTCGCCTGCGGGATGGCCTTCCACAACACAACCGCGCGCTACTTCTACTCGCTGGGCCGCGAGGGCCTGCTTCCCTCCGCGCTCGGCCGAACCCACCGCAAGTGGAGGAGCCCGCACATCGCCTCGATCACCCAGTCGATCATCGCCGCCATCATCATCGCGATGTTCGCCCTGTTCACCGGCACCAGCGATCCGAGCTCGCAGGCCTACCTGCAGCTCTACGGCCTGATGGCGGTCATGGGCGTCATCATCATCCTGTCGGTGCAAGCGCTGGTGTCGCTTTCCATCCTTGTGTATTACGAGCGCTACCACCGCGATGAGGCGCACTGGTGGAGAACCCGGCTGGCGCCGCTACTTTCGCTGGTCTCCCAGGCATTCGTGGTCTACCTGCTTTTCGACAACTTGAGCTTCCTCGGCAGCGGCTACGGTTATGCCAACTGGCTCGGCCCGATCGACCTGCTTGTCGTCGCCGTCGGCGTGTTGGCCGCGTTCTATTTCAAACGGCGAATGCCGCAAAAATACGAGCAGGCCGGCCGGCTTATCAACGAAGGGCTGTAAAGTGTTTGGGACCATTGTGGTGGGAGTGGACGAGTCGGGGCGCGCCGACCATGCGGTGCAGGCCGTCACCAGGATCGCCCAGGCCACCGGCGACAAGGTCGTCGTGTTCCACGGCGTCGTGCTGCACGCCAGCCGGGCGATGCCGTACACAACGGAGACCCGAGACGAAGCGCAGCATCTGGTTGATCGCTACGTCAAGCAGCTAAGTGACGCGGGCATCACTGCGACCGGCGAGGTACACAGGGAACTGGAGATCGGCGTTGGCGGCGCGCTGATCGACGTCGCGGCTGACCATCAGGCCGGATTGCTTGTGGTCGGCACTCGCGGGCGGTCGAATCTCGCCTCCATGCTGCTCGGCAGCGTGGCCCACGAGGTGGTGCACAAGTCACCGCTGCCCGTTCTTGTCGTCCCGGAGAAGACCGCCTAGCGCCTATCGCGCGCGCGCGCTGGCGCGTGTCGCGCGCACGGTGGCCCCACGGGTCCCACCACCCTCGCCTGCCTCCTGACCGCCGCCCGCGCCGGGTGTCTTCCTATCACTCACCGCGCACGCTTGGGTGCTGCGCGTCTTTGTACTCCGGGGTGTCGTAAACGGTGATCGTTTTGGGCACCAGAACAACACCACGGAGTACAAAGATGGCGACGGCCTGGGGGTGACGCACCGCGTGGGGACGGCTCACCACCAAAGTCGGCCAAATCCGGCAATTCGAGGAGCCAGTCAAATGGCTGGGCAGCGCGTTCGGCGCCGCTGGGACTATCCGACGACGTCGATCTTGTCGAAACCAGGTCGGCCCAGGGCCCTTCGTAGGCTCCGCCCTTCGCGCGGGCCCGGCCTTCGCGGGCCCCGGGCCGACCTGTGGGATCACGTCGACGGCGGCTACAGTGCCCTGGACCAGCCGCTGAGCGTGGGCCAGACACCGGTCCTCTGCCAGATCCGGCTGGTCAAGCTCAGGGCGAGAGCCCAGGTCGTTCCGTCGGGCGCCGAGGCTGCGCCCACGCCCGAGGTGATCTTGCCGCCGAGTGTGTGCCACCCAGGGCTAACGCCCGGGGTCGTGCCGGCGAACTCGTTGTAATATGCGGCGTTGTTGGTTCCCCGTGCGAACGCGACCCCGACCCCGGCGGCCGGCGTCGCGGCGCTCGGCCCGGTGACATGGCCACCGAGTGAGTGCCAGCCCGACCAGGTCGTGCCGTCCGTGCTGCTGTTGCGCCAGAGCGCACCATCGGTTCCCACGGCGAGCACGTAGAGTGTGCCACCGACATTCACGGCGGCGGGGCCGGTGCCCGCAAGCACATGGCCGCCCACTCTGGTCCACGGTCTCAGCGCGGTGGCGGCCAACTGCCTGTCCCAGACGGCGCCATCGCTGCCACGAGCGACCACGTCGATGGTCTCACCGCCGGTCAGGTCACCAGCGGCGGCGGCCGGTTTCGACGTCAGGTGCCCGCCCAGAGGTGCCCACCGTAGCGAATTACCGTCAATGAATACCCACAGCGCGTTGTCGGTGCCCCGCGCGAACAGCGCGATGGCCGGACCGCCCAGGGAACCGGACGGAATGGCGACCGGAGCGGGCCCGCCGACGAGGTGCCCTCCCAGCGGCTCCGGAGGGAAGGCTGGTGCCAGCCCTGCGACGTAGGCGTGGCCGTCCGTGCCCGTGTAGAACAGGTCGGCCTCACCGGTGATCGCCGCCGCTCCCGGCATGACACCTGGCCTCGGCGGCGCCACGACCACCTGCGCGGCCACCGGACCTGCCGCCCTCGCCATCGCGGCGGCCGACGTGAACGACCACATGCCGACAGACGTGCCAGGCCCAGGCGAACCCCCAGCCTGGGCGACCGCTGGTGCGGATAAAGCGGCCAGGCCGACGATCGCCATGAATAAGGGCGCAAGCACCCTCAGCGGCACCCTGCATTCGCGGATCATATTCGCCACCTCCAGAATTCGAGGGGGCACGAAATAAATGAGTCCCCCCGTGTGGCGCAACGATAGGAGCGAATTGCCGGCGTTAATAGGGTCCAAGGGCCCAGCCTCGCGTTGGCCTGCGCCTCGCCGTGGTCACTTATCTCGATCTGGACGAGGTCAGATGAGATGGCAGTCGCTGCCCTCGGGCTCAGCCGACAACGTCGATCTTGTCGAAGTCGGGCGCGTAGGCGGCTGGGTTGGACAACTCGACTGTGTTGTTGCCAGCAGAAAGTTGCAGCGTGACGGTCATGTACCCAGGCGTGGAAAAGCTGCCGGTCGGCAGGAAGGACAACAGTTGCGGCGAGCCGCCGTTGACGGAGACGTCGGCCTGCCGGCCGCTGGTCGAGCTGCCGTCGCAGTAGGCGATGACCACCTGGTGGCTTCCCGTCGTGGACGCCTTGACGCCGTTGAACGTCAGCGTTCCGCCGTTGCCCACGAAGCCGACCTTCTGCCCGCCCGAGCAGGCGCCGCAGCTCGCCACCACCGCCCCGCCCCCAAGGGTGTTCGCAGACGATTCGGCCTCATAACTGGCCGTGCTGGTGACGGCGAGGCCGGACCACTGCTGGTTGCTCTGACCGGTGCAGGTCGAGATGTCAATGCCGGTGCCGTTGGAGGTGCCCCCGCCCGCGACGTCGAGGCAGAGTCCTGATTGGACGCCGACGATGGTGCCGTTGGACTTCACGGTCCACTTCTGGTTGGCGCCGCCGGTACATGTCCAGAGGTCAACCGGGGTTCCTGGCGCGGTGCCTGCGCCCGAGACGTCGAGGCATTCGGTCGCGCCGTTTACCCGAAGCTCTCCTGCCGCGGTTGGCGTCCACAGCTGGTTGGCGCCGCCGTTGCAGGTCCAGATCTCGACCTTCGCGCCCGGGTTGGTCTGCTTGCCACGCACGTCCAGGCATTTGCCGGTAGCGCCGCTGACCAGTTCGGCCGTCCCGCCCGTGCCCGACGCGGGAACCGCCTTGATCAGCGCCACCCCGCCGAGCGGGACGTTCCTTGCCGTATGGCTGCCGCTCGCCATACCGAGCGAGGCGCCCGACCAAAGATCGGTGAGAGTCGCGCTGCCGTACAGGCCAGTCTGCTGCAGCGAGACGCTGACGTTCGCGCTGGCAGAGGTATTGGTGTTGAACAAGCCGATAATGAACGCTCCGCTGCTCTCCCGCTTGGCGAAGATCTGGCTGGTGCTCGTGCTGCCGATCCGAACCGCGTCGACACCGTCCTGGTCGACCCCTATGACGCTGGTGTTCTTCAGGTAACCGAGGTCAGTGGAGTCGAGGTTGGTCAGATCGGTGCCCAGGATCAGCGGCGAAGAGGCCAGCGCCCACAGGCTGAGCTGCGTCTGGCGTTCCGGCGCGGTGAGCCCGTCGTTGCTGCCGTTGCCCACCTCGGTCGAGTCGTAGTCGTTCCAGCCGCCTGGGGCGCCATAGGGCTGCCAGCTCGCCACCTGGCTGAACCGGGACGAGACGTGCGACCAGTCGGTGGGCGGGAAGCTGCTCCCGCCGGACTCGCAGCTATAGCATTCGATGTCGCCGCCTGTGCGCCAGCCGTTCTAGTACTGCTGCCAGGTGGTTGCGGCCGAGATCGACAGGTTGTTGGACAGCTCCAGATGGATCGGCCGGCCGGTCTGCTGCAGGGCCTGCGACCAGGCTTGGATGTCGGGGACGTCCGAGGTGCCCACGCCGTCGATCTTCACGTAGTCGACGCCCCAAGAGGCGAACTCGTTCGCCCAGGAGTTGATGAACGCCTGCGCTCCAGGCTTGCTGTAGTCGATGCCGACCATGCCATGGCAGTTGTAGTTCTTCTCGGACAAGCTCGTGTTGGCGATGTCAGCCGCGTGATAGGTGGTGCCAAGGATCGGCGTGTTCTGCGTGACGGCCTGCATCGAGATGCCTGGCGTCACGTAGATGCCGAACAGCAGGCCGAGCGAATGCGCGTAGTTGGCGACCACCTGGATGCCGTTGATCGACCCTGAGTTGGGGAACTTGCTGGTGTCGTTGACCCAGCGGCCATTTCCGTCGACGGCCGGGCCCTGACTGCCCGGGCAGACGTACCAGAAGTCGTCGACGTTGACGTAGTTGTAGCCGACCGCGGCGAGACCGCTGCTCTTAAGCGCTGATGGCGCGGCGGCAGGCTGCCCGACGTGGCGCGTAGCGCATGAACGCCTCCAAGCGGCGAGACCCTGCGCGCTTCCGGTGTCTGCGCCCGTGTTTCCCACGTCAGCCCACCGTGCGGACACGCCTCTTCTGACCCAGCCCCATTCCAACAGATCCGAACATCACTAACTCGTCTTCCCTGCTTGAGCACCATCTCCGTGCCTCTCGCCACCGCGCGCACGTTCATTGGCGATCCGGAGCAGGATGGCGGCGTGACAGGGCAGCTCCAGCGGGCAGAAGCAGGCGAGATCCTTACCCGCCAGGTCGCGACGCACGTCCTCGACCGTGACCGCGAGCTTCACAGCCAGGAGATCACGCTCGTAAAGCGAAATGGCCTCGGCGCGCGTGTACGGGCCGTGAGGCTGAACCTTGTACGGGTTGCCCCAGCGTGTGGGCCGGGCGACCTTCACCGCGCCGGCCGGGAGGTGCCAGCCCTTGGCGCGGCGAAGCTGTATCCGGCGGGGGTGGCTCTCTGTGTTCCGCCCTGAGCTACCAAAACCGCTACCAAGCATCCTCATCACCCGTAGCCCGTCCGCCTCTCAGCGTGGCGAAGACCCGAATGAACGCTACCTCTGCCCAGAATCGGGCCCGCACAGGCCATCTCAGGATGTCAAGACCAAGAGAACGTCCCGCCGCGACCCGGCTGCGCGGCTTGGCGAGCTGCATCGCGGCTTCGGCGATGTGTCTCCCAGCGTTTCCGCTGGTCAGAGGTGGAGCCGCCTGTCGGAATCGAACCGACGACCTACGCATTACGAGTGCGTCGCTCTGGCCGACTGAGCTAAGGCGGCACGGCCGTCCTGCGGACGGCGCGACACGAGTGTACCGGCTGTCGGCCAGCGGTCCCCGCGTCA